>Ga0081479_110376_pt1 | contig 26561 bp, 20 predicted proteins | sample MamHotmetagenome_FD_70984 | JGI IMG/M metagenome (GOLD analysis project Ga0081479, IMG submission 70984) | Hot spring cone microbial streamer communities from Mammoth Hot Spring (Liberty Cap Streamers), Yellowstone National Park, USA - T=72 v2... | ecosystem: Environmental > Aquatic > Thermal...
AGACTCCATTCACAATAATACAGAGATGTTTCTCTCCTTAAGTTTTCACGAGTGTTCAGGCTGCTACTGTCGCCAGCCGACGCTCTCGAACTTGCAAATTGGCAAATCCACACACGGTGCGAAAAGCCTCTTCGTACATGTCCAAATGACAGCGAAAACGATCCGCCAAAATGTGCCAGTTCTTAGCTCGGGCGATGGCATGTTCCACTCCCATGCGCACTCGTCCAATGGCGCGGTTGCGTTCTTTCTGTTCAGGCGTCAATTCACCGCCCTTCGGTTTCTTGGTTGGCGTGTGCACTCGCAGGCGAGGAACTGTTTCCGTAGCGTCGCTATCTCCATCCGCTGTGCTTTTCTTCGGCGGTACATGTTTGTCCAGGCCTTGATACCCTTTGTCTGCATAGGTGTCTATTCCTTCCGGCAAGCGTTCAACCACCCGCGATTGTTCAGCCAGCTTGATGTCAGCGGTCTTGCCCGGAACAGGTGGAGTGATCGCTACAATCTCTCCCGCACCGTGGTCACTATCTGGGTCTTCACCGTGTGACGCTTCTTCTTGCCCGAATAGAATGCTTTCTGCCGTTCGGCATCCTTGGGCCGATTGATAGGCTGCTCGGTAGCGTCAAGCAAAGCCACCCCTTCTTCCCCAAAAGCCTGGCGCAAGGCTTCTATTGGCTCTACCGGTCTCTCTTCTTCAGAGACCAGCTCCAGAACCTGCGGCGCAGGCACATGTTGCCGTATCAATGGCAACAGCCGACGCAAGTCCCGCGAAATCTGCACCTGATCCATCCCAAACCACATGCCGATAAACTCCTGTGGCAGATGCAGGCGCAGATACGTGATCAAAGCGACAACCCGAAGCAGAAGCGGCACGGCGTACGGACGCCCAGCTCCAACCGCTCGCTTGCGACCTGGTCGCTCGTGACGTTGCCGTTCGTAGGCTTCAAAGTTCGCTTCGATTCTGCTAAACATTTCCCAGAACTGGGATGCCGTCAATCCTGTCAGGTATTTGACCCACCGGTCATGCGTGCGCAGGAAGGTTTCAGTTATCATCTTTTCCCTCCGTTGTGTTGTGCCTGGAGTGCCTTTCAGCAGACTTCCAAGAATGATACCACAAAAACAATCAATTGTGAATCAACTCTAATGATAGATGCAATCTTCCAACCTCGAGTCATAGGACCTCCTGTATGCAAGAATTCTGCTCATGGAAACAAGACCGGGTTGACAGAAGCGTAGCCATATGCCAGACGCCACTTCCCTCTGATGCTTCCTGTGTCCTGTTTCCAGTACACCTGTAGCATACCAGGAGTACATCAAGCGAGGATAAACATCGTGTGAAGATTTTGTAAAGCGAAGAGAGGCGCATCTCAAAACTGCGATGAAATCGGCCTCTCACTCTGGCTCAAAGGGAACACCCAACGAGGCGGGCGGATTGGCGCGCAGGGCGCGCAACAGGCGCTTCAGGAAATGGCGCCAGCGATCAGGCAGGGCGGCCAGCGTGCGCTCCACCCACTCCGCATTGCCGATGTTCACCAGCAACAGGGTCAAAATCATCAACGGGAACGGAGCTACCTGCAACACCTGGGAAGGAATGCCCGGCAAACGCGGCTGTAGCACCAATCCCAACCATTGCAGGAAACCGAACAGGTAAACGCCAAAAGCGGCCTGCAGGGGATTCCAGCCGCCGAAAATGGTGATGGAAAGCGCAATCCAGCCCAGCCCATCCAGCCCGGAGATCGTTCCCTTCCAGCCGGCCTTTACGCTCAGCGAGTAGGTCGGGCCGGCCAGGCCGATCAACGCGCCGCCCACTACTGAGTACAGGTAGCGCAGGCGGTTCACATCGGTACCGCGCGCATAGGCCGCCGCCGGTCGCTCTCCGATCCCCTGCAAGATCAGCCCCGGACGGGTATGGAAAATCCACCACCACCCCAGGAAAATCACCAGATAGCTCAAATAGGTCATCCAGTCATGCTGGAAGAAGAGAATCCCCAGGAAAGGCACATCCTTCAGCAGGGGAAAATGCCAGGAAGGCAAACGAGGGCCGGCCAGTCCCATGTAGGGATTGCCCAGAAAGTAGGCCAGATCGCGGGTGAGCAGGGTCAAAACAAAACCGATTGCCACCTGAGATTGTTTCAGGGTAATGCTGCTAAACGCAATCAGCCATGCCACTGCGGCTCCGATCAACGCCCCTACCAGAAATCCCAGGACGAGGCTCCCCGTGCGCGCCGCCACGGCGAAGCCGGCCATCGCCGTCAACAAGATGGTGCCGTTCACTGCAAGATTGACGATCCCGGCGCGCTCGATGAGCGTTTCCCCTACCACTGCAAAGATCAATGGCGCAGAAAAAGCAAAAATCCCCGCAAAACCGAGCAAAAGGGTCAAATCTTCCATGTCAACCTCGCTCCATTCGGCGTCGGACACCGTCCAGCAACAGCACAAAGAGCACCAGCACTCCCTGAATGACCCCCGAAAGACTCGAATCCAGCTTCAAGACGATCGGCAACTGAATGCTTCCGAGGTTCAAAGCCGCAAAGAAGAAGGCCACCGGTGCCACCCACAGCGTCTGGAAATTGACCAGCATTGCAACCAGCAACCCCAGATAGCCATAGCCGCTGGAAATCGCCGGAATCAGACGATGGTAAACCGCAGTCACCTGGAAGGAACCGGCCAGGCCCCCCAGTGCGCCACAAAGCAAGAAAGCCAGCATCATGTGCTGCCAGGTGGGCACCCCAAGCAAATAGGCGGCGCGGAGATTTTTCCCCACCGCTTTCAAGCGCAGGCCGAAATAGGTGTTGCTCAGGAGCAGAAAGACCATTCCCCAGGCCAGCAAGCCGGGCACCAAAGCCCACAGGCTCAAGCGCAACCCCGGCAATACGGGTAGCCAGAGCGCCTGCGGAAACGGCTCCGTGCCGCTCATCGAACCAATGCCGGGGCGTTTCCACGGGCCGAAGATCAGCCAGAGCGTGAGCGCTGTTGCCACGAAATTCAACCCCAGCCCACCGAAAATCTCGTTCACGCCGCCGAAGGTCTTTAAGGCCCCAGCCAGCAACGCCCAGATCGCTCCCCCCAGCATTCCGGCCAGCGTGGCCAGCAACAGGCTCAGCGCAGGGGGCAGCGTGCTGTCCTGGAGCAGGCGCAGCGCCCAGGTGGTGGCAATCGCCCCTAAGGTGATCTGCCCCTCAATGCCAATGTCCCCCACCCCCGCCGTAAAAGTGATCAACAAACCACTGCTCACCAGCAAAAGCGGCACCCAGGAGACCAGTACATCGGTAAAGCGCTTATACGAACCAAAAGCGCCCAGCACGATCTGACGGAACGCTTCCAGTGGAGGCGCTCCGCTCAGCAGAAGCACCATAACGGTAAACAGAAGCGCCAGCAAAATGGCCAGCAGGCGCAAACCCAAAGAAAGACCGATTTGTTCGCGCTTCATGACTCCCTCTGCACGCCGAATTTTTCCCATCCCTTGCCGCCGATCAGGCCTCCAAGCTCCTCCACGCTCAACGCAGAGGCCTCCAGCGGTGGGGAGACTTTGCCGCTAAAGAAGACCAGCACGCGATCGCTGTATTGCAAAATCTCCTCCAGGTCCGAAGAAATAAAGAGAATCGCCGTCCCCTGGCGACAACGCTCTTTGAGAAGCGACCAGATGTAAATGGAGGATTCCACATCCAGGCCCCGGGTCGGATGCTCCAAAAGAAGCAGAGAGAGAGGTTGGCGCAGAAGGGCCAGCAAGGCACGTTGCTGATTGCCACCGGAAAGAGACTCCACCGGCGAATGCGGCCGCCCTTTGATGTTATAAAGTGCAATTTGCTCTTCTGCCAGACGCTGGGCATAAGCGCGCTGCAGGAAAAAGCCCTGCCGTTCGCTCACCAGCAAGAAATGCTCACTCAATGTCAGGCCGGGCACCAGGCCCTCTTCCAGGCGAGCCGCCGGCAGGAATTCAACACCCGCTCGTTTATAGGCGTGATAGGCCTTGCCTGTCAAATCCTGCTCACCCACCAGCACCCGCCCGGCGACCGGGCGCACCAGGCCGGCGCAGGCGCGCAGGAACAAATCCTGACCGCTCCCTTCCATCCCCGCCAGGCCAATCGTTTCCCCGGCGTGTACATCCAGATCCACCGCGGTCATACGCAGGCGCACATCTTCCAGCGTCATCTGCTGCAAGCGGAGAACAGGGATCGAAGCAGCAAAGGAGGCCCGTGGCGCAGCCTGAATTTCACGGCCAAACATCATCTCAACCAGCTTCCTTGTGTCATAAGGGGGATGCATTTCCCCCACCAGGCGGCCGGCGCGCAGTACCGCCACACGATGGCACAGTTCTTCCACTTCCTCCAGTTTATGGGAGACGAAGATCACCGTCCTCCCCTCTTCAGCCAGGCGGCGCAAGGTGGCAAACAGTTTCTGTTTCTGGGCCGCGCTGATGCCGGTGGTCGGCTCGTCCAGGATCAGCACACGCACGCCTAACCAGAGCAGGCGCAGGATTTCCAGTTGTTGCCGCTCGCCGACGGTCAGGTTCTCCACATAGGCAAACGGATCGAGCGAAAAATCGTACTGCTGCGCCAGGCGTTGAAATGCCTCCAGGGCCTGGTTGCGCTGCAGGAAAATGCCTTTTGCCTGCTGTCCAAGGAGAAAATTATCTATGACGCGCAGGGGAGGAAAATCCAACGGATCCTGGTGCAACATGCCAATCCCGTGGCGAATGGCATCGGCAGGAGAGCGAATGATAACTCGCCGATCATCCAGCAAGATTTCCCCTGAATCGGCGCGCAAAAAACCAGAAAGGATTTTCATCAACGTACTCTTCCCGGCCCCGTTTTCCCCCAGCAACCCTTGAATCGTGCCAGCCGGTATGCTCAAAGTAATGTCATTGTTGGCGTGAACCGGACCAAAGTGCTTGTGAATGTGGCGGAGTTCAACCTTCATGGAGCACCTGTAACAAAAAGGGGGAAGGCAGAAAGCCTCCCCCCGCGCAGGTCCATCACTTCTGCGGCACGCTCTGGCCTTCCATGCCTTCGAGTAACTGCGGCAGGTACCAGATCTGCTGATCGGTAGCCACCTCGCCCTCTTTGAGGTACTCCGTACCATCCTGGAGCTTGAGCGGGCCCACCCACAGGTTCAAACCGCCGGCCAGTTCGGAGATGAACTGATCCACCATCTTGGCCGCATTCTCCGAGAGCGCCTTTCCTTTGACAAAGCCGACGGCGCTGGTATCGGGATTGTTAATATCCTTCCAGTCCGGCCCGGCCCAAACGAACTGCGATTGCCATGTGCCCTCGGCGGCCGCTTTGATGGCCTTCAGATATTCCGGCCCCCAGTTGAAATACGGAACACCCAGGCAGACATCCGGCGCTTCCTCGCAGGAACCGATGAAGTCATAGGGAATGGCCCAGACAGCCTTCCCGGCGTCATGCGCCTTCTTGGCCTGCGTGAGAGCCTCGGTCGTGTCAATCCCGGAGATGATCACGTCATAGCCGCTGTTGATGAAATCATCCGCCACTTTCGTCGGATCATCGGTGACACCGGGGATGTTAAACCAGAAGCCGATCCAGCTCACCTTGAAGGCCAGGTCTTTGGCATCTTTCCCAAGATACTTCGTCCAGCAATAGCGGGCGCCGAGATAGGCAGAGGCCGCCAGGCGGCGTGTTTCGTCATTGATCAGGGGTCCCAGATAGCCGATCTTGCCGGTTTGAGTGGTCAACGCAGCCGCACAACCAGCGATCATCTTGCCGTATTCCATGCGCCCCATGATGTTGATCATGTTCGGGATCTCCGTATAGGCCTTCCCCTCTTTCCAGACCTGGTCACCGGAGGCCATGATCACGAACACATCCGGATGCTCCTGGGCGAATTTGGTAGATTCGTCCTTCATGTCATCTGAGTTGAAGATAATCAACCTGGCGCCCTGCGCAACCAGCTCTTCGGCCAGTTGGGAAGCCGTCGTGCCGGGGCGATCCGCCGGGTTCACTTTATCCAGGTAGATCATCTTCGCCCCGAGCTTCTGCTCGACATATTTTCCAGCCTCATAGTGCGCCTGGCTCCAACCCCGATCATTGTAAGGCCCTACCAGGAGCATTCCGAAAACGAACGGCGCCGGAGTGGGTGCTTCCGTCGGAGCGACGGTAGGCGCAGGCGGCTGGGTGGGGGCCTCAGTGGCCAGCGGTTGCGTAGCCGGCGCCTGAGTAGCAGACGCAGGGATGGGGGTTTGTGGGGCACAAGCGCTCAGGATCAGGCTCAGCCCAAGGACAAACGCGAATACGGTGAGCAGTGACTTACGCATGGGCCTCCTCCTTTCTTTCAAAAATAGAACGGACTCGAAAAGGGAACGGATGGAAGTAAATCTTCCCTCAAACTCTCCTCACCTCCTTTCAGCATATCCCGCGCACCTATATTTTATCATGCCGGCCTCATTCCGCAAAGCAGCCCAAATGGTTGTAAATATCATCACGAACGGTATCCGGGATACTCACCTCCCGCTTGATCCGCTCCCACAAACGACACAGCGGAGGGCCGACAAAGCGCGGTGAAACCTGATATGCCTGCCTGGAAAGTTTCAAAGCCTGGGACCAGTCGCCGAGATGCGCATAGGCCTCGATGAAGGGGAAGTACTCCAGCGGATCGTTGGGATGATCTTGCAAGCCGAAGGCCTGCTCAGCCAGTTTTGCAACCTGCGCCCAACGCTTCTGCTGACGCGCCAGATCCGCCTTCTGGAAAGAATAACACCATCCATGAGGCGGTTCCGGCCCATAGATGGCCGGCAGGCGCGCCGCTTCCTGCGTCCCGATCCAGCGCGCATCGGAGAGCAGCAGCGCCTCACGCATCAGGCTTTCTATCGGGATCATGCGGTTCTCGCGCTCGATTTCCGGGTCTAAAAAGCGCAGGCAGGCCGGGGGTTGAAAATAGAATGCCACGACCTGCGAGGTCGAACCCTGAAACGTGCCGGCCAGGAAACTATAGCGCACACTTTGCCCGGGCGCCAAAGCAGGCAGGGAGTTGCCAATGCGATTCGTCGGATAGAACAAAGCGTAAGGGATGGCCTCCCCTTTCAAGTCAGGAGCATAAATCCAGTTCAGCGCTGCTGCGAGAGAATTATCCGCATAGGCAAAAAAGGCCCCCTCGTTGAGCAAAAGCATTGTGTTCGGCGTCAGGGAGGGCGCGCGCCAGCTCAATTGCCAGAACATCGTCCGATGAACCCTCCAGTCTCGCCGATAGAGATCCGCCCACAGGAACTGCCGCCCGACGGCCAGGGCGATCACCAGGATTGCCAGTCCCCAGCGAAACGGTTCGCGACGCACATAGCTCAAAGCACCGCTCAAAAACAGCGCGCTGCCGAACAGGAAGGGCAACGTAAAACGACTGGCAGGAAAATTCAGGCTGATCTCCAGTTCCGCCAGCCAGAAAGGCCAGCCGGCCAGGAACAAAGCCACCAACCCAACCCCTAATGGCGCCGCCGAGGGCATCTCCTGCATGCGCCGTTTCCACACGAAGAAGGCCACCGTCACGGCAGAGAGCGCTACAACCGCCGCGTACATCCCTGTTGTTCGCCATCCGTCCACTTCCGGGCGCGGCAACAGGAAAACCTGCAGCCAGCCATCTACCAGCACTTCCCTGACATCTGTCAGAATGGCAAGGAGAAGCTCCCCAAGCGTGGGCCAGAAGTCACTCCGTAATTGATCCAGCAAGCGGGTCTGATATACCTGATTGTTGAAAACAAACATGCGCCAGAGCACTGCCGCGCCCCATAGCATTCCATATGGCCAGAAAACTTTGAGCAAACGGGAAAGGCGAGCTGCTGGTTTTTCCTCGTGCACTCCCAGGAAGACCCACAAGAGGAACGGGCGCACCAGCTCCAGGAAGAAGAAATATTCCATCATCCACAGATTCAGCGCAGAGGCCAGCAGGGCCATGCCATGCCAGCGAGAAGACGACGCCGCTGATTCCAGGGCGCGGAGCATAGCCCACAGCGAAAAGAGAAACAGGCTCAACACAATGAAAAAGTGACTGTACACGTACGCCACCCATTGCTGGTTGAAGCCCGGATAGAGCAGGAAAAAGGCGCTCGCCCAAAACGCCATCTCCTCCCGCGAGGGCCAGAGCCTGCGTAGCAGAAGCCAGAAGAGCGCCGCTGTCACCCAGCGCCAGAACAAAGCAAAAAGCTGCCAGTAAAGGGGCACCTGTGGGATCAGGCGCGTGGTCAACTGATAAAGCACCCCCCAAAGCGGGCGATTGTTCGAGAAATAGCGCACCATCGCCTGTGGGCCTAACTCATAGCGGATCCAGGACATCGGCAAATCATCCCAGTAGAAGCCCAAAAACGGGATCAAAAGCCCGTAGGCGAGAACGCTCAGTAGAAAAAGCAGCAAGAGGGGATGACGCAGGAAGCGAGTCAATGGCTCACCCGTAAGACTTTGGCGCCCCGAATGCGCCCTTGTTTGAGTTCCCACAGGGCGCGATTCGCCGCTTCGAGGGGATATTCTTGAACTTCCGGACGAATGCCGGCTGCAACCGCCAGCTCGAGGAACTCGCGCACGTCGCGGCGCGTCACATTGGCGACACTTTTGATCTCCTTTTCCAGCCAGAGCTGTGAAGGATAATCCAGATGCAGCCAGGTTTCTTTATCATGCTCTTCCTTGCGAATGGCATTAATCACCAGCCTGCCCCCCGGAGCCAGGTTCTTGAGCGATTCCAGAACAGGGCGCCAGACCGGCGTGGTATCAATGATCGCCCGCAACGGCTGCGGGGAACGCTCCTCAATCGCCCCGGCCCAGGTCGCGCCCAGGGAACGGGCAAATTCGCGCTCCTGAGGATTGCGGCTGAAGACGAAGATCGGCGAGCGGGGATAAAGAGAGCGCGCCATCTTCAACACCAGATGACCGGAGGCGCCAAAACCGGTCAACCCCAGGGGTTCGCCATCCTGTAAATTCGTCAGGCGCAGGGAGCGGTAGCCGATGGCGCCGGCGCACAGCAACGGTGCGGCTTCCAGCTCGCTTAGCCCGCCGGGGATGGGATGCACAAAGTCCGCCGGGGCGACCATGTACTCCGCATATCCCCCATGCACATCGCGCCCGGTGGCGCGAAACTGGGGGCAGAGATTTTCCTCCCCTCTTCGGCAGGCCTCACATTCACCGCAGGCAGAAAAAATCCAGGCCACTCCCACCCGATCCCCCTCCTTGAGCGGCGAACCTGGCGGCGCCTGCTCTACCACTCCCACCACCTGATGGCCGAGGATGATCGGGAAGAAGGCCGGCGGCGTTCGCCCTTCGATCTCATCCAGCTCCGTGTGGCAGACGCCGCAGGTCAGCACGCGGAGCAACACGTCACCTGGCCCCGGCTGCGGGATCGGCATCTCGCGCAGCGTCAGCGGCACATGCTCAGAGGCATCTCCGCGAAGGGGAACGATTCCAGGAAGCACCATCGCACGCATATTTACACTCCAGCATTCAGGAGCAACCGAGTTATGGGCATGGTTCCGGATAAAGCCTGTGAGGCATCCTTCAAATGGACTCCCTAAAACCGCGGCTATCTGTATGGCGCGCCTGCTGTTTCCGATGGGGTCAAAAGGCCGCGGAACTTACTCTTTGCGCCGGTCTGCTTCCAGCCCCATGAAATCCACCTGTTTACGGTTGAAAAGGCCGGCCGGGCTCTCCATCCGCAGGGTCGGGAAAAGAATGGCGCTGATCAGCGCATTGTAGATCGGCACAAAATCGCGCGTTCCCTCGAACATCACCGCAGAATAGTCGAATTTTCCGGGCAGTTCAAGCGTACCGCGCACTTCGTAGACCTGCGTGGTGAGGAACACTGGATACTCTTTGAAGGAAAGAAAGCCTCCCCGTAGCAAAGAAAGCGGCCCCAGTTCCTCACGCCGCGCCGCACAGACGACGAAAATCTGGCTCTTGAGCAATCGCAGGATCTCGAAATGCCCTACCAGTTTGGTGGGCATATGAATATAGGCCAGGCGCGCATCGTGTATCTCAAGATAGGACTTCGTCGCATCGTTCAACAATCCGATGACGCCCGTATGGGTGACCATGACTTTGCCGACGGCACGGTAGGCAGAGGTCAAGAGATCAATATTTGCAAAGCGATTTGTATCAGGAGCAGCCATCCAACCTCCTCAGCGGGCGGTGCGCGTGTTCGAGGAACGGGGACGGGGCTGACGTGGGGCGCGATGCGAACGGCGGGAAGTACGGAGAGGTTTGCCCATGGAAGGCGCCAGAAGCAGGTTTAACCAGGCAATGGCGCGCTCATCATATTCGCGCCTCCCGCACACATCACAAACCCAGGCCGGGAAATCTGGCACCGTGATCAACTCGTTCCCCAACCAGGTAATGTATGTGAGGGATTTCAGATGCATCAGCCCGCTCTGGCATTCTGGACAGGGAAAAGTCTGTTCCGTAGAAGCGTTTTCATTCTCACTCATGGCGTTCCTCTAAGGCTTCCCTTAAGATTGAGATCCCCGAACTACTCCCCAGGCGGTTGGCCCCGGCCTGCAACATGGCCTGAGCATCGCGCAGCGTACGGATACCGCCGGCTGCCTTGACGCCCATCGCCGGGCCGACCACCCGGCGCATTAACGCCACATCCTCCACCGTGGCGCCGCCCGGCCCAAACCCGGTGGAGGTTTTGACAAAATCGGCCCCTGCCTCCTGCGCCAGAAGACAACCCCAAATTTTTTCCTCCTGTGTCAGCAAGGCCATTTCCAGGATCACCTTGACCGGCGCAGCCCGCCGATGAGCCACCTTCACCACGGCAGCGATCTCCTCCAGCACGTTCTGATATTCCCCTGCTTTCAAAGCTCCAATGTGGATCACCATGTCAATTTCCGTAGCTCCATCCTCCAGCACCTGCCGGGCTTCAGCAACTTTGTGCCGCAACGAATGCGCCCCCAGGGGAAAAGAGATCACCGCGCACACACCCACCCCGGTACCCTGCAGCTCCCGCGCCGCCAGCGAGACATAGACCGGATTGATGCACACCGTCGCAAAGCGATAGGTGCGCCCCTCCTCACACAGGCGCCGAATCTGCTCCGGGGTGGCTTCCGGCTTGAGCAGGGTATGATCGATCCAGGAGGCCAGGGCTGCCCCATGGGGCAAGACAGGTAGCTCCGGTACAGGAGGGAGATGGCGCAGGTAGGTTTCAACCAGGGAACGAATTTCAGGAATGCTACGCATATCAGGGAGAGGGTATGGAATCTAAAAGCGCAGGATGATCCAACAGACGGATCCGTGAAAGCGGCCAGTAAACCAGGATCGCTTTGCCAACCACATGGTCTATGGGCAACAATCCCCAGGAATGCGAATCCGATGAATCGTTGCGATTGTCACCCAGCACAAAAAGGTGTTGGGGTGGCACCTGCCACTCTCCATTATAACGCGGCGGAGCGGTGATATATGGCTCCTGAATGGCCATCCCGTTCAAAATCAACCGTTCGTTCTGTATCTGTATTGTATCACCTGGCAAGCCGATCACGCGCTTGATCAGTTCCTGGTTGGGATAAAGCGGATGGCGAAAAACAATGATGTCGCCGCGCTGGATGGGGGAAAAACGATAACTGATTTTGCTCACCAACACCAGTTCTCCGTTCTGTAACGTAGGCAACATGCTGAAACCTTCCACCCGCACCCGCGCCGAAAGTGCTTCCACCACCAGGAACAGCACCATCGCCAGCAGGAGCGTTTCGAGAAATTCGCGCAGAAACGAGCGCCAGAAGCCGGGTTGGGAAGGTTCTGTTGATGGTTCAAGGGGTTCCTGAGAGAATTCTTGCAAACCTGTACCTCCAGAGTGTAAAAATACGTCGAATGAGCAGAATTATACCCGGTTGCGACAGGTCAGGCATAGCCAAAAGCAACAGTCCGAAAATGGTACAATTGATGATTACTTTCACCCCCTTGTGGCAGGTGCTCCATGTCCGATACGCCTTCTCGCTCCCGGATCGCTTTGGCGCTGTTTGTCGCCATCCTGGCCGTCTCGACGGCTTCGATCTTCATCCGCCTGGCGCAACGCGAGGCGCCTTCGCTGGTGATCGCTGCGACCCGCCTGACGCTGGCCACCCTGACGTTGCTCCCCATCGCCCTCTTGCGCCATCGGCAGGAATTGCGCCATCTGGTGCAGTCGCACCATTTTCTGCTGGCCTTCCTGAGCGGTGCTTTTCTCGCCCTCCATTTTGCTACCTGGATCACCTCGCTCGAATACACCACGGTCGCCAGTTCGGTTGTCTTCGTCAGCACGGGGCCGCTCTGGGTGGCACTGCTCTCACCCATCTTCCTGCGCGAACCGCTGCGGCGCGTGGTCGCCATGGGTCTACTCCTGGCTACGACAGGAGGCATCATCATCGCTTCAGGCGATGCCTGCGAATGGCAAAACGGCCTGCGTTGCCCGAGCCTGGCGGTCGCCCTGCAGGGGCGCGCCTTGTGGGGCAACTTCCTGGCCCTGATCGGAGCCTGGGCTGTGAGCGGCTACCTCATGATCGGTCGCAGACTGCGCGCTCAGGTCTCGCTGGTGCCTTATATCTCGGTCGTCTATGGGATCGCTGCCATTCTGCTCATCCTGATTGCCCTCGGGCGCGGTCAGTCTTTCCTCGGCTATCAGCCACAAACCTACTTCTGGATGCTGATGCTCGGGCTGGTGCCCCAACTGATCGGCCATTCCACCTATAACTGGGCCTTGCGCTATCTTTCGGCAACGCTGGTTGCCATCACCACTCTCGGCGAGCCATTAGGTTCGGCTATCCTGGCCTATTTGATCCTGAACGAAATCCCCACCCTTTTCACCATCGTGGGCGGCGCGCTGATCCTGACAGGGATTTATCTGGCCGCACGCACCGATTGAGCAGGAGGACAGTCGAATGTACCTGATTGTGGGGCTGGGAAATCCCGGACGGGAATACGCCGACACTCGCCATAACGTCGGCTTCATGGTGATTGATAGACTGTGCATTCGCCTGGATGCGCGCCTGACACGCTACCAGTTCAAGTCGCTCACCGGAGAGGCAACCTACGAGGGGCAAAAGTTACTCCTGGTCAAACCGCGGACGTATATGAACCTCTCCGGACAGGCCGTGAGCAGCCTGGTGCGCTTCTATAAACTGCCTCTCGAACGTTTGCTCGTGATCCATGACGATCTCGATCTGCCGCCGGGTAGTTTGCGCCTGCGACCGGGCGGAGGATCCGCCGGCCAGAAAGGGGTGCAGTCCATCATTGATCAGCTTGGTAGCTCACAATTTCCCCGCCTGCGCATTGGGATTGGTCGTCCTCCAGGTCAAAAGGATGCGGCCAGCTACGTGTTACAACCTTTTCAACGCGACGAATGGCCGCTCGTCTCCGAGGCCCTTTTGCGCGCTGTCGAGGCCGTCCTCTCGTTCGTCACCGAAGGCCTGGATAAGACCATGACGCGCTTTAACGCGCGGCTCGTCAACCCTGCCACAGGGCAGGAGTGAACGCGGAAAGATATGACAAAGAAAGGGGCCGCGGCGAGACGCCAGGCTCGCACGGCCAGGCCTCTACGAGGAGATGCCTCCAGGGCGGGAATGCGATGAGCCATCCTGAACATGAGTCTTGAACAGATTTTCGCCGCGTTTCGAGGCCATCCCGCGTACCAGGAATGGCTGAAATCCCTGCGCGAGGGGCGGATTTCTGCGCCCCAGGGCATCCCGCGCGCCATCCGCCTGCCCCTCCTGGCCACCCTGGCCCAGGACTGGCCGGGACCTGTCTTGTGGATCACCGATCGCGGCAACCATGCGGTGAGCCTGCGCGAGGAATTGCGTACCTGGATGGGGAGCACGGCCCTCCTCCCTCTCTTCGCCGAGCCGACCCCTCTCTTCTATGAACAGGCATCCTGGGGAGCCAGCACGCGACAGGAGCGTCTGCAAGCCTTGACCACGCTGGCGCGTTATCACCTGCCCTCGGTGGAAAAGCCGGGCGCGCCCGTCGTGCTCTTCACCTCCGTCCGCGCCCTGATGACGCGCACCCTGCCGCGGCGCGATTTCCTCAAAGCCTGCAAGCGACTCGTCCCCTCCATGTCTTTCCCTCTGCCTGCGCTGCTGCGCTGGGCTGTGCAGGCCGGCTATGAGAGCGTTCATGTTGTCACATCGGTAGGGCAGATTGCGCATCGCGGCGGGATCGTAGACATCTGGCCACCGGCCTCTCCGGCGCCATTGCGATTGGACTTCTTCGGAGACGAAATCGAGAGCCTGCGCACTTTCGATCCGCTCACCCAGCGCACGACCGGGAGCGAATCCGCCCTCCTCTTGACCCCAGCGCGGGAGTACCTGCTCCCCGAAGCGCCAGAGCCTGCCCAGGCCTATGACGAGTTCCACATCCCGCTGCTCCATCCTCAGCCCGCTTCGCTGCTGGACTATCTGCCGGACTCCGCGCTGATCATCTTAGAAGATGCACTCACCCTGCAGGCAATTGCCGAGGAGATCGAGCGCGAAGCGCTCCGTATGCGTCAGGAAGCGCAGCTCTCTCCAGAGTTTCCTGTGCCCTATCTTTCGTGGTCTGAGCTATGGGATCGCATTCAGGATCGCACCTGGAGCGATGTGGGGCATAGCGGCGCGCCCGAAGAAAATCCGTGGACGCAGGGGTTCCCCCCACTCCCTTCTTTCGGCGGCCGGCTGAAGCACTTTATGGAGCACATCGCTGAACGCCTGAGTGAAAACGAGATCGTACTGATCGCTTCCCGTCAGGGAACGCGCCTGCGAGAGGTGTGGCAGGAGTATGGAAGAGGGCTCTCTCTCTCCCCGATCTTTCTGGAGATGAGCCTGCCGCAAGGCTTTCAAATACGCCAGAGGCCGGCGCTCTACCTGTTTACCGATGCGGAGATCTTCGGCTGGCAACGCGTGCAACCGCGTTCGCGCTCCGCCCCTGCTGTGGTCGAAGCCCCAGAAAGCGCCTACGGCGACCTGCGACCGGGGGATTACGTCGTGCACGTGGATCACGGCATCGGACGCTACCTGGGGCTGACGCGGCGCGTATTGGACGGAATGGAACGCGAGTTCCTGGTGATCGAATATGAGGACGGCGCACAGCTCTTCGTCCCGCCCTATCAGGCCGACCGGCTGACGCGCTACGTTGCGCCCCATGAGGGCAAGCCGGCCCTTGACCGCCTGGGAGGAGAATGGTGGGTGCAACGAAAGGCGCGCGTGCGCCAGGCCGTGATCGAGGTCGCTCAGGAATTGCTCGATCTCTACGCCCAACGACAGGTAGCCCGCGGTCATGCCTTCGCCCCGGATAGCGACTGGCAGCGTGACCTGGAAGATAGCTTCCCCTACGTGGAAACCCCAGACCAGAAGCGCGCCCTGGAGGAGATCAAACGCGATATGGAACGCCCGCGCCCCATGGATCGGCTGCTGTGCGGGGATGTGGGATATGGCAAGACCGAGCTTGCCTTACGCGCTGCGTTTAAGGCGGTCATGGATGGGAAACAGGTAGCCATGCTTGTCCCCACCACCATTCTGGCCCAACAGCATTATGAGACGTTTCGCGAACGCCTGTCTGCGTTTCCGGTCAAAGTTGAAATGCTTTCGCGCTTCCGTTCGCCGCGTGAGCAAGAGAACATCCTGCGCGCGCTGGCGGAAGGCCGCATAGATATTCTGATCGGCACCCATCGCCTGCTCCAGCCCGATGTGCAGTTTAAGGATTTAGGCCTGGTGATCATAGACGAGGAACAGCGCTTCGGCGTGACACATAAGGAATATTTCAAGAAACTACGCACCGAAGTGGATGTGCTCACGCTCACCGCCACCCCTATCCCGCGCACGCTCTACATGGCCCTGAGCGGCATTCGGGATATTTCCATGCTCAACACCCCTCCCGAAGAGCGTCTGCCGGTTGTCACCTATGTAGGGCCTTATTCACCCCAACTTGTGCGTCAGGCCATCCTGCGCGAGATAGAACGCGGGGGACAGGTGTTCTTTGTCCACAATCGGGTGCAAACCATTTACGGGATGCAGGCCCATCTGCAACGACTGGTGCCGCAGGCGCGGATCGCAGTGGCGCATGGGCAAATGCCGGAGGAGGAGCTGGCCGAGGTCATGCATCGCTTCAGCCACGGCGAAGTGGACGTGCTGCTTTCGACCTCGATCATCGAATCCGGCCTGGATATTCCCAACGCCAACACGCTGATCGTGGATCGGGCGGATACCTTTGGTCTGGCTCAGCTTTACCAGCTCCGCGGCCGGGTGGGACGGGGCGCTGTCCGGGCCTACGCCTACTTTTTCCGCCATCGTAAGTTACCCCCCACCCCCGAAGGGCAGCAGCGCCTGGATGCCATCGCGGAATATACCGATCTCGGTTCCGGCTACCTGATCGCGTTGCGCGATCTGGAGATCCGCGGCGCCGGAGAGCTACTGGGCACGCGCCAGCATGGGCATATCGCTGCCGTCGGCTTTCACCTTTACACGCGTTTGCTGGCGGATGCCGTGCGCCGACTGCGCCAGCTCCGCCCAGACCTGCCGCCCCCTTCCGAAGAGGTAACCGCTTTCCAAAACGCCTCGCTCAGTCTACCGGTGAACGTCGAACTCCCGCTGGCGATTGGCTTGCCCCCCGATTACATTCCAGATGCCGATCTGCGCCTGCAGCTCTACCGTCGTCTGGCAGATGCGCGCCATGAGGCCGAGCTGGATGCGCTGGAGCAAGAATTCCAGGATCGGTTTGGAGCGTTACCGGAAGCGGCGCGCAATCTCTTCTACCAGTTACGCGTGAAGCTTCGCGCTGAACGCGCCGGCCTGGCCTCCGTGACCATCGAACACAATCGCATTGTGCTACGCTATCCAGCGCCGCCAGAGGGCCGAGAAGCTCCCCACCTCCCGGACTATGCCCCCGATGTCCGTGGCGGGCGCGGCGCTTATTACTGCACCTTCTTCGGCAGCGAAAACTGGCAGGCGCGCTTGCTGGAGATTCTGAACGGACTGCGCCAGATTCCCCCAACGGGCGATTAACACAGCTCTTACCCTGTAGTACACAGGGATACATCAAGCGAGACTTCACACGGTTTGCGTCTGTACAACCACAAAAGAGGCGTAAACAAGCACAGACGGTAACTATTCAGCCCTGCCTCAAAACCGTTTGGGATGTCATTGCGAGGAGCGTTCTTTGCGACGAAGCAATCCCCAAGCGGTCAAGCCGGCCTGATAAACGGGAGATTGCTTCGCCAAAAAAAAACGACTCGCAATGACATGGCTGAGTAGTTACTACAGACGAAGCAATCGGCTGGGAAGCGCTGGTTAGTCGGCGCTTTCGATCTGGAATTCCAGGAACTGCCGAGGTGATACAATCGCTATCCCGCGAAACGGGTGCAAAACGAGCAAGTCTTCATCGCCACTTACAATACAGATTGCCTTGCCGTTAACAGCCAGTTCAAGAAACTTGTCGTCTTTGGGATCGCGACAAGCCACCACACGCTCTACAATCTCCACCCAAACGCCATCCCTGACAAATTGCGCTCAAGAACTCCATCCGTTCTTCCTCAGTTATGTACTTTTCAAATCCCTTGCGCTGCAGGACATCGTTCAACTCCTCCACGGTCGCAAGGGTGATAAGGAAGTTGCCTTTCTGTGTTGCTCTGTCAAAGGCCTGACAAGCAGCAGAGTACCTCAACAGGAGCACACGGATACCCCCATTGGCATCAAAAACAAAACGCGGTTCATTCGCCATTCAACAGAGACTCCAGGACCTCAGCGGTCAAGCCCCGCTCTTCCTGTCGGGTAGGCAAACCGTCAACGAATGGGGAACGAATAAACGAATATGGACGACGGACAGCAGACCGCAAAATAGACTGCGGACCGCAGACGGCAGACCGCAGTTTGTAAGGACGGGCTTTCCAGCCCGTCAGACGATGGACAGGGAACAGTAGATCATGGGACGGCAACAGCACACCCCAGGCTTTCCGCCTGCCGCGGGATACCGTCTACAAAAGGGGAACACACATTCGTTTATTCTTTAAAAAATTCGTTGACAGTATGATCTGAAAAATTGATTAACAACAGATCGTGGAATCAATTCAGATCTCCATGATCTCCGTGGTGAGAAGGTTACTCTTTGCATTGAGGTCAAAAATGCAAGGACAACAAAGTTCAAAGACCCCTGGGATTAACACATCTCTTACATCTTCAAGCCGGCTTTTTGTTATAATCCTTTGCGGAGGATTTGAAAATGATGCGATTTGATCGCTTTACAGAACGCGCTCAAGAAGTAGCCCAACGGGCTGCGGAGATCATCCAGCGCTATGGACATACGCAGATTGATACCGAACATATTTTGCTGGCGCTGTTAGAACAACCGAACGGGATTGTGCCGCAAATTCTGGAACGTCTGGAAGTGGATACCGGGGCGCTGATCGCCCGCCTGGATGCCACACTGCGCACGACCACACGCGCCCACATCTTCGCCGGCGGCATTGGTCAGATTTTTATCACCCCACGCGTCAAGCGCATTATTGACCTGGCTAACGAAGAAGCCAACCGTTTCCAGGACGAATTCATCTCCACCGAGCACATTTTCCTGGCCATTCTTACCGAACGAAACACCCCGGCCGCGCGCTTGTTAGAGAACGCCGGCATCACCCGCGAGCGCGTCTATGAAGTCATCCGAGAAATGCGCGGCGGGCAACGCGCAACCTCTCCCCAGGCCGAGACACGCTATCGCGTGCTGGAGAAATACTCGCGCGATCTGACAAAGCTCGCCCGCGAGGGCAAGCTCGATCCCGTCATCGGGCGCGATAACGAAATCCTGCGCGTGATCCAGATCCTCTCGCGGCGCACCAAAAACAACCCGGTGCTGATCGGCGAGGCCGGCGTGGGCAAAACAGCCATCGTCGAGGGCCTGGCGCAGAAGATTGTCGCCGGCGACGTCCCTGAAATCCTGGTCGGCAAGCGGGTGCTGGCCCTGGACCTGGGCGCGATGATCGCCGGTTCACGCTTCCGTGGCGATTTTGAGGAACGCCTGAAGGCGGTGATCGAAGAGGTACAACGGGCTCGTGGCGAAATTATCCTGATGATTGACGAATTGCACACCGTCGTCGGCGCCGGCGCCGCTCAGGGCGCAATGGATGCTTCGAATATGCTCAAACCCGCTCTGGCGCGCGGCGAACTGCAATGCATCGGCGCGACCACCCTGGATGAATATCACAAGTACATTGAGAAGGATGCGGCCCTCGAACGGCGATTTGCTCCTGTCTATGTGGACGAGCCGAGCGTCGAAGAAACGATCCAGATTCTACGTGGGCTGCGCGATCGCTACGAGGCCTATCACAGAGTGCGCTTTTCCGATGAGGCCCTGGTGGCCGCCGCCCGCCTCGCTGACCGCTATATCACCGACCGCCGTCTGCCCGATAAAGCCATTGACCTCATAGACGAAGCCGCCGCCAAGCTACGCGTGGCGCTTTACTCCCTGCCTCCTGAGCTTAAGGGTTTGAAAAACGAGATCGAACGCCTGCGCGCCGAAGAGGAGCAGGCCGGCCTGGAACGGGACTACGAACGCGCCGCCCAGAAAAAAGTGGAACGTCTGCGCCTGGAAGAGCAATTCCGTCAGCTCCGGGAGCAATGGGAACGCGAACAGCAACTGGACGATGTGGTGGATGTGGATGATATTGCCGAGGTCGTGCACCAGTGGACGGGGATCCCGGTGGCGCAAATGCTGGAAACCGAGGCCGAAAAGCTCCTGCATATGGAGGAGCGCCTGCACGAACGCATCATTGGGCAGGACGAGGCCATTCATGCGATTGCCGATGCCATTCGCCGCGCCCGCTCTGGCCTGAAAGACCCGCGACGTCCGATTGGTTCGTTCATCTTTATCGGCCCTTCGGGTGTGGGAAAGACCGAGCTGGCCAAAGCCCTGGCCTGGTTCCTCTTCGACGATGAGGATGCGTTGGTGCGGATAGATATGTCCGAATATCGCGAGCAGCACACCGTCAGCCGCCTGTTTGGCGCTCCACCAGGTTATGTGGGCTATGAGGAAGGCGGTCAATTGACCGAGGCGGTACGTCGCCGCCCGTATCGTGTGCTGCTGTTCGATGAGATCGAGAAGGCGCATCCGGAAGTCTGGAATGCGCTGCTGCAAATCCTGGATGACGGGCGCATGACCGATGGGCAGGGCAACGTGGTGGACTTCCGCAATACGGTGATCATCATGACCTCTAACCTGGGCACGGAATTCGTGCGCAAAGGCGGCGCCCTGGGCTTTCTGCCACGCGCCGAAAACAGCGAAGAACAGGAAGCACACGAAAAAATCGAACGCGCCCTCAAGAGCACTTTCCGTCCGGAATTTCTCAACCGCATTGATGAGATCATCATCTTCTCGCCGCTTTCTCTGTCAGATATGGAGCGTATTGTGGACCTGCAAGTCAAGGAAGTGCAGCAGCGGCTGGAAGAGCACAACATCTGGCTCACCCTGAGCGACGCCGCTCGTTCCTGGCTGGCACGCGTGGGCTATGACCCGGCCTTTGGCGCCCGCCCCCTGCGCCGTGCAATTCAAAAACATCTGGAAAGCCCACTCTCGATCAAGCTCCTGAGCGGCGAACTGCCCCCCCACAGCGTGATTCAAGTGGACCTGGACGAGGCCCAGCAAAAGCTCACCTTCCAGGTCGCTCCGACGACTGTAGAAGAACAGAACCTGGTCCCTGCCTGATGTTTTTGCGCGGAAGGGAAACCTGTCCGCGGCGCTGATTCGCCAACCGTGGATGGTTTTCCCTGTTCATCGTCCATCCACCGCCCATCTCGACAGGCTGGAAAAGCCCGTCCTACGCGGTCTGCGGTCTGCCGTCCACGGTTTGCGGTCTATCTCCCCAGGAGTCTTGATTGCTCCGTCGCCGCCCCCTTCTTCTCATCACCCTGCTGATCGCCTTGCTCTGGATCGTCATCCTGAGCGTCCTGGCTGCGCTCCGTCAGCCCTCGCGCACAGGCGCAGACAGCACGCCCATTCCCCTCGCTACATCCCCTGCTACTCCCCCTTTTTCTCCCTCCCCTTTGCATCCCTCTCCTTCACCGACCGCCGCGCAGGCCAGGAATGTATCGCCTGTGCCCGTTGCGGACCCATACGATCTGAGCTGCCGCCTGAAGGGACTTTGCGGCCTTTCACCATTTGTACCTTCCGATCCTTTTGAAGTGGGAGCAAAGCGCACGCTTTGGGTCTTCGATCTCGATGGCTATCAGGCACATGCGGTTCAAGCCATCCTGCGCCATATCACACCCCATGCATATTTCTGGCTGGAAGAAGCGATCCCTTACGAACCGAACGCCCTGACGACGCTGGCGGAGACGTTCGAGGAGAAAATCTATCCCACCAACCGGGCACTCTTTGGTAGCGAATGGAATCCGGGGATAGATGGCGATCCCCATCTTTATATCCTTTTCACGCGCGCCATCAGTGGGGTGGCTGGTTATTTTTCTTCCACAGACGAGCTCAGTCCACAGGTACATCCCTATTCCAATGCGCATGAAATGTTCGTGCTGAACGCGACTGCACTGAGCCTCTCCTCTCCTGCTACTGCCGACATTCTGGCGCATGAGTTCCAGCACATGATCCATTGGAACATGGATCGCAGTGAATCTACCTGGCTCAACGAGGGGGCAAGTATGCTGGCAGAGCGGGTCAACGGATATGAGCCGGGACATTTTCGCTCTTTCCTGCTCCAGCCCGATCTCAACCTGACCGGCTGGGGCGAAACACCCTCCCAAAGCATTGCTCACTATGGTCAGGCCGACCTTTTCCTGACCTATCTCTACCAGCGACTTGGTCCGCAATTCATCCGCGAGCTGGTCAGCAATCCCCTGGATGGACTGGAAAGCGTGGATAATACCCTGCGCCGGCTGCCGTTCGCATCCCAATCGCTGAGTGCCGATCAGCTTTTTCTGGATTGGGCGGCTGCGCTGTTTTTGAACGATCCCTCCAGCGAAAGCGGTCGTTATGCTTCCCCCGCCCATGAGAAGCCATCCTCCAGGCGCATCGCAACCTGCCCGGTAGAGAGTTCGGATCAGGTAACGCCCTATGGTTTGGATTTCATCACCATCGCCTGTACGGGGCGCTATCGGCTGCGTTTTGAGGGCGCACCCGAACTTCAACGATTCCCGGTCGTAGCCCATTCGGGTCATGCCATGCTCTGGTCGAACGAATCCAATCTCTCAGATACGCGCCTCACCCACCGCTTTGACCTGCGGCAGGTACCCTCCCCGATCACGCTCACCTACTGGACATGGTACGATCTGGAGGAAAACTTCGATTACGCCTACCTGGAGGCCTCAACGGATGGAAAAAGCTGGGAAATCCTCCGCACTTCCTCCAGCACCGATCGCAACCCGGTAGGAAACGCATACGGCTGGGGATATAGCGGGAAAAGTGGCGCCTGGATTCAGGAAAGCGTAGACCTCTCGCGCTTTGCAGGGCAAATGCTCTGGCTGCGGTTTGAATACGTCACCGACGATGCAATTACCGGTCAGGGGTTGCTTTTGGACGATGTAAGCATTCCTGCCATCGGTTATTTCAGTGATTTCGAGCAGGATGAGGGAGGCTGGGAGACAGAGGGTTTCCAACGCGTTCAGGATACCGTTCCTGTTCCTTTCCGCTTGCTCTGGATCCTCGAAGGAACATCGCCATCGGTGCAGGAAGTGACGCTTTCTGCTGACAACACAGCAGAATTCACATTTCACCTGGACGCCGGTCAGCAGGCTACACTGGTGGTCACGATGCTCTCCCGCCTGACCCATCAAGCTGCGCCCTATCGCTTCTCGATTACGCCCCTCCCTTGATCCCCGAGAGGCTGGCAAACCCGTCCTGCAGCCTTGCCGTCCGCGGTCTGCCGTCCATTCGCTATAATCAAATCCAGTAACTATCTCGATAATGTTCGATTACCTGTCCCCTGTCATTGCGAGGCGGCGATAGCCGCCGAAGCAATCTCCTTGCAAGTCTAAGGTAAGCAGTCTCCCAATTACCAGGGGATTGCTTCGGGCAAAGAACGCCCTCGCAATGACAACTATGCAAAAATATAACATTGTCGAGCTATTCAGCCATGTCATTGCGAGGTTTTCTGGCGAAGCAATTTCCCATTTATCAGGCCAGATGACCGCTTGGGGATTGCTTCGTCGCAAAGAACGCTCCTCGCAATGACAAACACAACAGTTTTGATGCAAGACTGAACAGTTACCAAATCCAAAGGAGGAAACATGGAAACGTTCTTGCAGATAGTGATTGCCATCCAAAGCCTGGGGCCAGCCTGGGAAAACCCCATGCGCTTTTTTAGCTTCCTGGGTACAGAACAATTTTTCCTTTTTGTGTTACCTGTTCTTTACTGGAATGTGAATGATGCATTAGGCCTGAGGGCAGGGCTGATCTTACTCACCAGTGGCGCCTTGAACAGCGTGTTCAAAATGCTTTTTCATCGCCCACGTCCGTACTGGATCAGCGAACAGGTGATCCCCATGGCAGCCGAAACTTCCTTCGGCATTCCGTCTGGACATACGCAGATCAGCATAGGAGTTTGGGGCATGATCGCAGTCTGGATTCGGCGGCTGTGGGTTAGCCTCCTGCTGGCTCTGCTCATTTTCTTCATCGGCCTCTCGCGACTTTATCTCGGCGTTCATTTTCCGCAAGATGTGCTCGCAGGATGGCTCTTAGGAGGCTTACTGCTTTGGGGATTTGTTCGTCTGGAATCTCCCTTCTTGCGCCTTTTCCGCCGCCTTTCTTTCGGTCAGCAACTTTTGTTTATCTGGCTGATCTCCATCTTCTTGATTTTCAGTGCGATCGCCGTGCGCGCCTGGAACGAAGTGGAAATATCCGTGCAATGGGTTCATCTTGCCACGCGCCAGGGTATGGAAGCGCCCACGCCATGGAGTCTGGGAGGGGTCATCTCCCCTGCCGCAGTCTTGTTTGGTTTCGCCGCTGGAGCACTCTGGGTACAGCGCGCGGGCGGGTCTGTCAGGCCCCATACATGGCGGCAACACGTTCTCCTGTATACGCTGGGATTGCTGGGCATCCTGATACTCTGGATGGGGCTTGGAAGCATCTTGCCAAAAGGTGAGGATGCACTGGCCCTGTTCTTTCGATACATACGCTATGCCTTGATTGGCCTTTGGATAGGAATCGTGCCTTACGGTTTTAAAAGGTGGGGCCGCCGGAGCCTCAACACTCCTGATATAATTCATGCAGCTCAGTAGAAAGGGAAAACAATGACACTGGCACGAGGCACGCTACTACACGGTCGCTATCGGATCATGGAAATCCTCGGGCAGGGGGGAATGGGGGCGATTTATCGCGCCATTGATGAGCGGCTTGGCGTGGATGTCGCAGTCAAGGAAAACTTTTTCACCACCGAGGAATATGCGCGCCAGTTTCGGCTGGAGGCTGTGATCCTGGCCAGTCTGCGCCATCCCAACCTGCCGCGGGTGAGCGATCATTTCGTCGAAAACGATGGACAATACCTGGTGATGGATTACATCGAGGGGGAGGACTTGCGGCAGCGGATGGAACGACTTGGCAGCATTTCGGAAGAAGAAGCCGTGCTGATCGGCGCAGCCGTTTGCGATGCGCTGACGTATCTTCACACCCGCAAACCTCCCATCATCCACCGCGACATCAAACCCGGCAATATTAAGATCACTCCGGATGGACACATCTTTCTGGTGGACTTTGGACTGGCGAAAGTGGTAGAGGGCAATCAACTCACTACCACTGGCGCCCGCGCCATGACGCCAGGCTACTCCCCTCCTGAACAGTACGGCACTGCCCGCACCGACCCGCGCACCGACATCTATTCCCTTGGCGCCACGCTCTACGCAGCCCTGACAGGGGTGATTCCGGAAGATGGGCTGGCGCGAGCAATGGGCACCGCCGAACTGACCCCTTTGCGTAAGCGCAACTCAAAAATCTCGCGACGGCTGGCTTCTGTCATTGAAAAAGCGATGGCCATTGACCCGGCGGAGCGCTATCAAACCGCTGAGGAATTCAAGCGTGCTTTGCTGGCTGCAAAAGGCATGGGCGAGCGCGAGACCGGCACTTACACGGTTCCTCCGCCCTCCCCTATGCCCCTCTTGGAGCCAGAAGAAGCGCCTTCTGCCGCCGAAGCCCGCGGGCCAATCACCGGCAAATCCCCCATTCCTGTCCCCCTGGTAGAGGTAGAGGAAGAAAAGCCCTTCCAGCCGCCGAAGCGTCGCAAGCGTCGAGGCGCAGGCTGTCTGGTGGGGCTGATCCTGCTGCTTCTGATGCTGGCTGGCAGCGCCTGGGGCGCATATACCTACCCCGATGTTGCCCAACAACTGCTTGCGTCTATCCCTCTCCCCGTGCCTGTTGTTCCTTCTGCAACCTATCCGCCCCTTGAAAACCCGCCTCCCGCCGGCACAGAGAGCCCTGTGCTCCCGGTAGCCACAGGAACACCCTCTGTCTCACCGATCCTCCCCACATCCACCCCTACAGCGACAGCAACCCTGACACCAACCAGCACTTCCAGCCCAACGGCTACCTTCACGCCAATCCCCACGCAAACGCCGCTGGGTGGTGGTCATGGTGAGATTGCCTTCGCCTCGGTTCGGGAAGGAGGCATTCCCCAAATCTTTCTGATGAGTTTTGATGGTAGCAATGTACGCCAGTTGACCAACCTGCCAGATGGCGCCTGTCAGCCCAGTTTTGCCCCTGATGGAACGCGTCTGGTCTTCATCTCGCCATGCAAAGGCGTCCAGGGAAAATATCCGGGCGCTGCACTGCACATGATCAACGCCGATGGCTCAGGGTTGATCGTGTTGACGAACGTCCCCGGCGGCGATTTCGATCCAGCCTGGTCACCGAATGGGAGAAAAATCGCTTTCGCCTCCCTGCGCGATGGGAAACTCGATCTCTATCTTCTCGATCTGGGGGATAATTCCGTCACACCCCTGAACATCCTGGAGCGAGGCGATACCGAGGCCTATCAGCCGGCCTGGTCTCCAGATGGGAAATGGCTGGCATTCACCCGAAAGCGCTATGGGAACTATCAGATTTGGGCGATCAACCTGGAAAACGGCGACAAAGTTCAGCTCACGCAAAGCACCGCAGAGAACATGGATTCCAGGCCTGCCTGGTCTCCTGATGGCGCATATTTGCTCTACAGTCAACGGGTGATCGGCCAACCGCTCATTCGCGCCCGACGCGTGGTCAGGGATGGAAGCAGCAGTACATTTGTAAACTTTGGCATCCTCTCGCCGGTTGAATCGCTGAGCTTCTCTGCCGATGGATACTGGGTGCTGTTTGAAAGCGTGGATGAAAAAGGGAATCGGGATATTTACCGCGCCCTGGTATCCGGTGGTGGTCTGGTGCGCCTGACGGACACCCCAGGCAACGATTTCGATCCTGTCTGGCGTCCCCTTCGCCTGCCCTGAGAGCATACAGCAGGTATCGCATAAACAAAGCAGGGAGAGAATCCCTGCTTTATTGTTGATTCGTGCAGCCTCATCTCCTTTGATCACGCCTCTTCTCTTGTCAACCTTGTTTTCCATAGGGTAGTGTATCTTTCCTTCAGGAAATTTGAACTCCTCTACCCTCCCCATCCTTGTTGCGGTAGAAAATTTTCTACCGTTACATTGCGAGCCGCCGCAGGCGGCGAAGCAATCCCCCTAT
>Ga0081479_111487_pt1 | contig 26286 bp, 25 predicted proteins | sample MamHotmetagenome_FD_70984 | JGI IMG/M metagenome (GOLD analysis project Ga0081479, IMG submission 70984) | Hot spring cone microbial streamer communities from Mammoth Hot Spring (Liberty Cap Streamers), Yellowstone National Park, USA - T=72 v2... | ecosystem: Environmental > Aquatic > Thermal...
GTTTACATAATCGTTACAAATGGCAGAAAAGGCAGCATGTATTCATAGGTATTTCGAAAAAATATTAATAAAATATGAAGCAAAAACGGAAAAAGAGGGTTTAGAAAGATTGCAAAAAAATTATTATAAAGTTAATAAAATTTTATTATTTGATGTATAATGTCTCAAACAGCTCAAGACAAAATGAAAAATAGGAATTACATGTTGGATAAGAAAAATTACAGATGAGAAGAAAAAATGCAGGTAACAAATAAGTAAGGAAAAAATAAATAATGTATTAACAAAACGGAAGAAACGATAGCGACTTAAAGCTGGTATTGTAGTTGAGAAGTATGTGGACTGTTTGTGGTGCGGCATGATTTAATTTCAAATTCAACATAAATTGTTATGATTTTCTTGATTAACAGCGATGTTATCTAAGAAGCTCTAAAATTCGTCTTTAAGTTTCGCTTTTTTTGTTGGCGGGATATTTAGCAAATATGATATAATAAAAACAAGGATTATCAAAATTACTTCAAATTATAGTTACATATTGAGAACTTTAATAAGTGAAAGTTGGGAGGATTCTGTCGTGGCGTATTCTAATCTCTTGAAAAACGATGTTTTAAAATATCTTGATTTTGTAAAAAAAGGTGAGATTAGTTTAGGAGAGATACCCGTAGACCTATCGCGACTTGATAAGGATATACCCCAACGAAACCTTATTGTTTACGAGATCTTCAAGTTCTTTCTTTCGCAAAATTATAAAGAGCATGCTATTAACCTTTTAATAACAGAATACAGCTCGTTAGGTCTTAAAAAAGAAGAGGCGTATTTGCTGGCTTGGTCCAAATTTGTAGAGGTAAAATTTCCAATCGTCGAAGCTGATAAAGTGTCTTTAGCAAGATGTCTTGTGTTCAAAGTTGATTTTTCGTTTAGCAATAATCCAGAAGTCAGTGATATTTTGGCAGTTCTCGAAAAGAAAATCAATGCCAAAATATCTGTGCTTTTCGACAGAGGTTTTGTAGGTGAATCTTTTGAATTGGCAGTTGCTGTAGGTCGTCTCGTAGACCACATACCAGAAAATTTGGCTTTTACAGGCCGAGTGGCAGAAGATGGAAAGATTTTAAAAGTCGAAAACTTTGACGAGAAATTAGCATACTGTAATAAAAACAACATTGGACTGATTTCCTACATTAATGTATCTTACATAAGCGAAATTATTGATTTTTTGAATGAGAAAGAGTTTCATATACCCGTACTGCTAAGATTTTCATCAAAACCGCAAGACATTGAAAGCTTATGGAAAAGGTTGAAAGGAAGAGTTTTAGCATTCTCAGGCAACGACTGTGAATCAAATTTTAACTTGTTTGAGAGAATATACCAAGCCCAACTTACTTATTCAGTTAACAGAGAACTTTCAGAAGATGAGTTTTATGAGCAGATTGAAAAGTCCTATGGGATTATTAGAAATGTGATAGATAACTCAGGCATACCGCATATAGCAATTAATGGTCCTGCAGCGTTTGCTCTCGGACTTGGGATAGCTTTGGGTGCGAAGGACAAGCTCGTAGTTTATCATTATCAAGGTGATTACTTTCCTGTCCTTGATTTAACCACAGAACAAAATCTAAGGTTAATAAAAACTGTTACGATGTCCAAGGAGATGTTGCAAGAACTTACATATGAAGTTTTGGAACATAGTACAAACAAACGAAAAGCTATATTAGCTATCGAATTGGCTTCACATAAATTGTTATCATCTGTTAAAGAATATGCGAAAGAAAATATCCCAGATGGGTTTATCATCCATGTAATGTCAAAGAATATGGAAGCTTCAGGTAATATACCTCTTGGAGATTGGAAAAAAATTGTTTCCGAGTTGTTTTCAATTACACAAATAGTACGCACCGATTTTTATTATGACGAACTCCATATATTTTTAAGTTGTCCTGTCCCGATTGCTTTTGGTTTTGGAATGGCTTTAGGAGATTTTGTACCAGGGAAGATTTACAATTACTTCAAGGGTGGAAAAACAAAAAAGGCAGGGTATGTTCCTGTGTTAGATACAAACGAGATTTTGAGATAGAAAGCTTAACTCTCCCCTGTCAGATTTTACTGGGTATCCCCGTTTTTTAATTGGACAGCTTCAGAAAACCTCGCCAGGGGGGATAAAGATGCAAACAGTTTACATTTTTAAAGATGCATATCTTAGGAAAAAGAGTTCTGCTTTGTACATAGAACCAAAATCTGAAACGGAAAAGCCAGTATACGTTCCTTTAAAGAATGTTTCATGTCTTATGGTTTTTTCGGAAGTTGAGCTTAATAAGAAAACACTTGAACTATTTTCGAATTCTCAAGTACCAGTGTTTTTCTACAATTACAATGGCGAATATGTTGGATGTTTTTATCCTGTCGAAACTAACAAAACTGGAGAAATGTTGATACTGCAATTCCAACACTATCAAGACTTGGAAAAGCGTATTGTTATAGCTCGTGAAATACTGCTTGGAGTAGCAGATAACATGATATCTTTGATTAAACGTTATGTGGATAAATATTCACAGATTCAAGAGAATATATCAAAAATTGAGTCTTTGAGAAAAACGTATTATCGCCAAGAAGCTATCGCTGCATTAATGGCAATAGAAGGAAACATAAGGAAGATTTACTACGAGGCGTTAGGAAAGATATTTGAGAGTAAGGGTTTCAAGTTTGAGGAACGAACTATGAGACCTCCAGCAGATGAAATCAATGCACTTATTAGCTTTGGAAATACGCTTTTGTATAACGTTGTTCTGTCAGAAATCTCTAAGACTTCCTTGGAACCATCTATCAGTTTTTTACACGAACCAAACAAAAGAAAGTTTTCTTTACAACTTGATATCTCTGAAATATTTAAACCCATTCTTGTTGACAGAGTTATTCTGAATATGGTTAACAAGTCAATGATAAAAAAAGAAGACTTCCGGCAAGTTGAAGGGGGTGTATATTTAAACGAAAACGGTAAAAAGAAGTTCATAAAGGAATTTGAGAACGGACTTGAGGAAACATTTGATTACGGCAATGGACAAAAAATGTCTTACAAAACTGCGATAAGATACGAATGCTATAAACTAATTAGACACTTACGAGAGGAAGAGGCTTACACTGCCTTCCGATGGTAAATGGGGGTGTATATATGCCTGTGAATGGACAAGGGAATAAGAAATGGAAAGATGTGCTTAATTTGGCAAGTCTGTTTCATGATATAGGTAAATTCAGACAGAGAGGGAAGATGAGCGAAGAGTTGAAATCGGCAGTTAAGAAAGAATATAACTACGAAATCAAGACTGCAAACTCAGGGCTGGCTCACCAATTTGTTGGCGCCTACATATACAAGAATTCTAAGTTGCCATACCGCGAAGATGTTTCAACGATAATAAGCAAACACCATGATAATCTCCAGAATCTTGTAAGTGAATACGAAGTTCTGACAAAGATAGTCTCAATAGCTGACAGAATTTCTTCAAATGAACGTACCGACTACAGCGCTCCTAAAGATGAAAAAATAAAATACATGAAGTCGATTATTTCCAAAGTATCTTTAGCTAACCGACAAAAAGAAGATTACTACAGACCTCTCTCACGATTCTCATTAGCAGAGTCCGTAAAGCAACCAGGAGAATTCACAGGAACTCCTGAAGAACATTACGAAAAACTTTGGAAAGAATTTGAACCTCGTCTAAAAGATAGTGATTTAGAGAATCTTTGGAAAGAAAATCCAGAAGGAGTTTACGAAAGGCTTTATTACTTACTCAAAGAATACACCTCAACAGTTCCATCTGCATTTTACTACAGCGAACCGGATATATCACTCTTCTCACATGCTTCTTCAACTGCCGCTATCGCCGTTGCTTTGTACACACAACTTGGGGATAAACTTTTCGAAAAGCAAAACGATCGATTTGCTTATGCTTCCAGTGAGCTTTCTCGAATTGAAGATTTAGTAAGAAGAATCCAGAACAATCAAAATGTTCCAGCAAGTGACGACCCAGAACTTTTCGGAGTTATCAAAGGCGATATCTCCGGTATACAAGACTTCATCTACAAAACATCAATCAAAAACGGGCTTAAAAAATTGCGTGCGCGTTCGTTCTTCATAGCTTATCTTGCCGAAATTATAGCAAAGCATATTGTGAGAAAAGAAGGGCTTTACAATTCCAACATCCTTTACTGTGGTGGCGGACATTTCTATCTGCTCGTTCCGGCAAGCACAATTGATAGGCTTGGTGAATACCAAAACGAAATCGATAAAAAGATTTACAATGCATTTGGTCTGGACCTCTCTGTCTTACTTGGTGGTATCAAAATCAACTTCTCTAGGCTTCTAAACTTCGATGTTCATGATGAATTAGCAAGATTATTAGAACAGAAGAAAAACAAAAAATTCGCAACGGTTGTCGATTTGGAGATGTTCTTGCCCGAAGATTTCTCAGGTCCAAGATGTCCATATTGTGGTAGAAGGATGGATCAAGTTCGCTCTAATGAATATGAATGTGAATTTTGCGAATCGTTTGTAGAAATTGGACGTAATTTGGCAAACAGCAAGTATCTTACTATCGAACCAATTCCAGAAATTACCCGAAAGCCAAGAAATGTTTTTGACGTTTTCAGAAGCTTTGGCTTTGAATTAACATTTGACAATGAACCTAACAAGCTTTCTTACGCAATAGAAAAAAGCCATGAAGGAACATATGACCCAATGTCTGCGATGTATCCTATAAAAATGGCAAGCTATGTCTCAAGAAAATACATTGGAAAGGATGATAAACCAATTGTAGCCGACCTTGAAACGATAGCAGATGAATCAAAGGGAGTAAAACGATGGGCAATATTACGAGGTGACGTTGACAATCTTGGAAGCATATTCAAATCTTTATCGGGAACCTTTGGGCAAAAAGTTAAGAGTGCTCCAATTTCATACGTTGCCACGTTATCTTCTGAATTAGAAATGTTCTTCAGCGTGGTGTTAGAGAAGTTTGTCAGGGAAGAATTCGAAAACTGCAGTGTTATTTACTCTGGTGGCGACGACTTTATGATTTTAGGCCCTTGGAATGAACTCCCGCTGCTTGCTGACACTATACGCAAGAAATTTTTCGAGTTCTCAAAGAATGACGAACTTTCCATTTCAATGGCAATAGCTATAGCTCCAAGCAAGAAATATCCAGTATACAAACTTGGGACAATTGCAGGGGAATTACTTGATGAGAAGGCGAAATCTTACAAGCGCAATGGCAAAGAAAAAGATGCATTGTATTTCTTAAGGGGGTGTATGGGCTGGGAAGAGTTTGGTAAAGCCAAGGAGCTCAAAGACAAACTACAAGAACTCATTGAAAAATATGATGTTACCAAGAACTTATTACACGTATTAGACGTATTCGCAAACAGGCCAAAGGAACAACTCAAAATCTGGAGATTATATTACTACGTTGGAAGACTCATGGAACGAAAAGACGCAGAAACAAAAAAGGCTATTAAGGACTTTTTTGATTCAATACTTGTCAACTACAACCAGCTTTATCCAAAACTGGACATAGTTGTAAGATGGGTGCACGATGAAACAAGAAAAGTTGAACGTGAAGAGGAAGAACAAGAAGAGATTTCTTTGGCTAATCATTAATAAAAGCATTGAAAACTGGGGGTGTTAAAATGGTTAATAATGTTGGGCAGAGAAATGCTGGAGCAGGTACAAATGTCGCAGCTGAGTTTGAAAAAGTTAAAGAACTGATTGCTAATCTTCAAGAAGATTACAACACATTGCACGAAAAGGCAAGGAATATAGCTTCTAATATCCAGATTAATTCTACGAAACTTAGAAAATTCTACAACCATGTCAAAAAAATTGAAGTCTCGCGTTCAGCAGAGACCGATGTTGAAAAGACTTTAAAAAGAGAACTGAACAAATTCTTGGCAGTTTTGCTATACGATGTTGGTAGGGAAGAACAAAATCACGAACAGCTCAAAAAACTTGCTGAGGGAATGAAAAAAGTGGTTGATGTTGTCAAACAGAAAAATGGCGAGGAGATAAAAAAAGCGTATAATCTTTTCATGGACTTCTTTGAAGCACTTGTTGCTTATCACAGGTATTATGAAGTCATAAACAAAAGCCGACAAAGGGGGAATAAAGCATGGAAGTAAAGGATTTCGTTGGTAAATACATTGTCACTGCTGATATTGAAGTTAAAACGGGTTTACACATTGGGACTAGCAAAGAAGATTTGGAAATAGGCGGTCTTGATAACCCAGTTATTAAGGACCCAAAGGGTAGACCATATATTCCTGGTAGCAGCTTGAAAGGAAAAATGAGGGTGCTTAGTGAGTTCTACCACAGTAAAGTCAGTGGAGATGGAAATGTTCACAAATGTACGGATTCCGATTGCCCAGTCTGTGGATTATTTGGAACATCTGTTGACAACAAGTCCGATAACACATTCGCCAGAACAAGACTAATCGTTAGGGATGCATACTTAGATGAAAAAAGCCTTGAACCACTTTCTGATTTCCTTGAAACAAAATGGACGGAACTCAAATACGAAAACACAATAAACAGGGTAAATTCAAGAGCAAATCCAAGGCAACAAGAACGTGTGCCAGCTGGAGCGATATTCAAAGCAGAGTTCGTAGTTGATATTTACGATGGAGATGGGAATAAATTTCTGAAAAACTTATTGTTAGCTATGAAATTGCTCGAAGACGACTATCTTGGCGGTAGCGGTTCGAGAGGATATGGAAAGATTGAATTTAAAAATATAAGAGTTTTAAAGAGAGAAAAGAATTATTACCTTGGTAAGGAAGGAGAAAAAGAAGTCAAAGAATATTCAACACTGAAAGAAGCGCTTGAAGAACTTAAATAAATTCTGGGTTTGAATTCAACCGTTGGCACATGTAAACGAACTTTTATCTAAGGAAGTGATACCTATGGACTATCGGATTAAGATAAAATTTAAAGGTCCATTACACATAGGTTTTATCGACGGTGTAGGTGAAGTTTCTGAGGGGATGGTTCACGCAGATACCTTATTTAGCGCTTTAGTTTGCGCTTATTCAAAACTTTTTGGCTCTGAGAAAACTGCAGAGCTAATTGAGAATATCTCAGACAATTCAGAAGAAACGGAACTACTCATCTCTTCAGCATTATATTATGTAGGTGATAAATACTTTTTACCAAGACCGAAGGGTGAAAATTTTAACTTAGAAAAAATATCTCAGCCTAAAAAACTCAAGAAAATAAAATTTGTCGAGGAAGAAATCATTACCAAGAACATAGCCGTTGAAGAGAAAGATATTCATGGACAATTTCTTAGCAAAAGCGAAGTGCAATTCTCAAATGGTTTCGAAGGACCGGTTGAAATCTTTGAGCGTCCGAGGGCGGGTATAAACCGCATCAATTCGAAGTCAAACCTTTATTACTTTTCCGAAGTACACTTTGCTCCGAACTGCGGTCTGTGGTTCTATCTAAGAGTTGGAAAGCAAATAAAGGAAGAAGTACTTGCTTCTCTGAAATTGTTAGCTGACGAAGGTCTTGGTGGAGATAGAACCTATGGATTTGGAAATTTTGAATACGAAATAGAAGAAGTACAACTGTCAGTAGTCGGAGACAAGTATTTGTTATTATCTCCTTACATTCCCTCGAAGAACGATTATACAAACGAATCCAAAGAAATTGCTAAGGAAGTCTCTGATGCATACGAACTGAAATACAGAACAGGCTACATCTTTGGAACTGATCAAAAAGCGAAAAGGGTAGTTATGTTCACAGAAGGTTCTGTTTTTAAAAAGCCGGTAAGAGGCAAGATTTTAGACATAACTCCCGATGGATTTGAAAAAACGTATGGGTATAGGGTTTACAGATATGGTAAAGCTTTCTTACTCCCGTTCAAAGGGGGCAATAATGTATGAACAAAAATTCAACATTTTCAAAGCGAATGATAATTGAACCTATTTCTCCAGTCTTTATTGGTTCGGGAGAAAAGGTGGAAAAATTTGAAACTTTGGTGGATGGCAATAAGACCTATATTCTCAACTTCGATAAGCTCATGGAAAATGATAAGTTTGTAGCGTTCTTTGTTGAAAACATGGATAAAATATTAGACCCATCAACAAAAGATGGTGCTTTGAAAGCCATATTTAATTATTTAAAAATGAATATCGAAGATTACAGCCACACATCATTCCCGACGATATATGACAAAAATGGAAAACCAAAGACTCTTCAAATTAGCAGATTCGTCCACACTGCTGGTAGATTTTATATCCCTGGCAGTTCCATCAAAGGTGCAATAAGAACGGCGCTGATAAGGGCTAATGAAGCATTTGCAAAACGTTTTGAAAATGCACTCAACGTATCAGAATCAGAACTTAAAAGGAAAGTTAATGAAATTGAAAACAAAGTTGATGAAATTGAAAACAATGTCTTTGGAAGTGCGCAACTATCACCATTCAAAGCACTGATAATCTCAGATAGCTCGTTTATTGACAAAAATTACATAAAATTCAAAAAAGTTGAAGTAATCCATTTGGAAAGACCCAAGCAACGCATTCAACAATTTTTCGAATTATGGTTGCTTGAGCAGAGAAAGACTGGTTCAAACAAAGTCGAAAGCATGATAACTTTCAAAGCAGACGTATTAAGCAAACTACTACAGAACGGCGCAAGGAAGGAAGCTATTGATTATTTAATGCAAGTGTTTGGAAGCGAAAAAAATTTCGTCGATACTATGAAAAATGCAGCGCAAATATTAATAGAGATGGAAAAGCAAAAGATTAATGCTTCTAACTACCAGCAGAAAAGTGAGCTATTGAATTTCTATAACACACTCTCTAAAATCAACAACGAAACAAAGAACGGATTTGTTCTAAGAATTGGTGGGCACAGTGGATTTTATTCAAAAACAGCTTACAGAGGATTTTTGCAGCCTAAACAAGTAAAGGTTTTGAAATCTCTATTTGGCTACAAAAAAGTGAAGGAAAACAACTTCCCAGTTACCACGCGAATTGTGAAATTATCAGAGTCTCCAAAAGATATATTACCAGTTGGATGGATAAAAGTAGAACTTCTTGATTAGAGAAACTAAAAAGTCTTCATACTCTGTCAAAGCAAAGTAGGTGAAGAATTTTGCTGGAAATTATTTTGAAATGGGACTTAAAATCTCCAAAGTTAGTAACAGAAGAATTTATCCAACAAATATCCCAGTTTTTGGAAGACGTTCCACATTCTGTTTCACATGTACTTGGAAAAAGAATATACGCAAGCGAATATGGTTATTACATTCTAAAGGACGCAACTCTAAAAGTGCGATTAGCGACAAATTCTTTAGGCACCGCCTTGAAGAGGTTACTCAAAACCTCTTTAGGCGGCGCTTTTCCTTATTACTCCTCAGCTAAACTTTTTAAACCATTCGGCGAATGTTATATTCTTGCTAACGAAAATTTTGGAGAGCAGCCCATTGAAAGCATTCAAAGAGCTATTGAAGAATACTACTTTCCTTTGGCACAGCATATTTACCAAGGCAAGAATATCAACTATGCTTTAATTCCCGTTGTGAAACCTTACAAAAAAAACATCTACAAAGTTGAGTTGTTCGGTTCAGAAGAAATGATAGCCTTAGCCAATGTTGTCGGATTAAGAGTAGGCCATTTTGGTCTGTTTTTGTATGATAGCACGGATCTAAATTTAATTACTAAATTATCCCAAAAAATTGGAGGTAGTAGACTTGAGAGTGTACATTAACTTTACATTTGACAAGTTGGAACTTCCAACAGAATACAATCACATTTTGCAAGCATTCGTTCTGAACTTAATTGATGATGAAGAATACAGAAAATTCTTACACGACAAAGGATACACCTTTGGCAAGCGTTTGTATAAACTATTCTCGTTTTCCAGACCACTTGGAAGGTTCCAAATAGATAGTCAAACCAAAACAATAAAGTTCTTTGACCATGTTGTCCTTATCATATCGACGGCAGACGAGAGACTAATAGAATTCGTTGTCGACAGAGTTGGCAGATTCGAAAATCTTAGATTGGGTAGGAATTTTGTCGTGCCAGCAAAGATTGAGATATTTGAACTTCCAGAAACCGACCACATCGTAGTTTCAACAAAATCTCCAATTACAGTTTATTCGACAGTAGACAAAGATGGAAAGAAATACACACTTTATCACTCACCACACGATGAAATCTTTTCAAAACTGTTAGAGGACAACCTCAAAAGAAAATTTCACGCGGCATTTGGTAAAGAATTTCAGGGGCAACTGAGAATTAAAAATATTGCCCCAAATCCGAAGAGGGTGGTTTTGGGGTACAAAGAAAGGAAATTAGATGCTTGGATAACAGTGCTTGAGCTGGAAGGGGACTATGAAATCCTTAAATTAGCATACGATGCAGGGCTTGGTTCTAAAAATTCCGCAGGTTTTGGTTGTATAGAGCTTGCGGATAGAGATATTATTTAATTTCTTCAGAAAATAAGATACTCTCCGAGCTCCTCAGCATCATTTTTACTTGCATGCCTAAGTTTTGAAAACAGAGCCGGTCTTAATGCGCAACAGGAAACCAACGACTTCTGGAGACATGTGTGCTGGTAACTGTAGAAACAAAACATGCGGAAGCCTTCCACAGTAGATTTCTCGTCCATGGAACCTTACTACAGCTGGTTTATACACCAACTCGTCTGAGATGTAAATCGCTGCCCTCTTATCCTCAACCTCTATAATATAGTCCACAAATCTGCAAATCTCTTTTTGCATAGTATTTCGCCTCCCAGCTACTTTGGAAATTTAACCTTTCCAAAATAGAAAACGCATTCAACAAAGATTTTTGACAGATAGTATAAAACAAAACAAATCTTCGCTTTGTCAGGATTCCCTAAGTTTGTGCGTTTAGATATATGAAGGATTCATTTGGACAACTTTTCAGGAGGGAATAACATGAGCAAAAGATACTTATTAGTGTACGATGTAAACGAGAAACGTGTTGCAAAGGTTCACAAATTACTACTTAGATTCCTTGTTTGGAAACAGAACTCAACGTTTGAAGGATACCTACCAAGAGGAGCTCTAAAAGAGCTAATTAGAAGAGTATCGAAGTATATCCGCAAAGAAGACGACGATGGATTAGTAATATACTCCCTACCCAAGGGAACAAAGTTGAAAGTGGAAATAATAGGAAAAGACAAGGCTAACAATTTAACAAATTTCATTGAATAAACACACTATTCAATGAAATTAAACTCACCTGGTGTCGCTCCAATAATAGTTTTGTGAGGCGCATTGTAAGTATCAATCAAATAGAAATAAACAGCGTCCTCCTCTGTATTTATTACCCTCATTATCTCTTCTTTCAGGTTCTCGTACAACTCCTCCGTAAGAAGCCCCTCAAGCACGGACCTTAAAGTCCAATTTAAATATTTCCGCCCTATTTTCAAAACCTTGTTAACCCTTTTCACGTTTACATCGTATACCATTATCACATACATTAGTTTCATCCCCCTTAACTGCGCAAATTGAGCATCTTTCCAGATATATAAACAAAAATTACTACTTCATTTGACATCTAAAAAAATGCTATAATAAATTTAGAATTAACAAACAAAGATGTTGGGGGAAGGCATATGAAAAAACTTCATGAATACAACTTCAAATCGCAGCTTGTTATATTTTCAGATATAAAAAACACTGTAGCAAAAGATTTGGGAATCAAAGACTTGTATTATTCACGCAAAGGTGAACGCCTTTCAAGACCAGGATTGATTCAAAGAAAAGGATTCCATTACTTGGTGTCTTTCTTGTCAACGAAAAATTATTCAGATGCTGTGTTCAAAGTCTTCGAATGTTGCCCTTTCGCAAGTGAGAGAATATTTATGAATGAGAGCCGAATTATGAATATCGGGGGACGTTACGTTTTCATGCTTCCAGCACCCGTAATTGAAAACTACAAAAGACAGAAGAAAATACAATTTCTAAGTGGTTGTGCGTTAGACCTGGAGAATTGGAGTGGTGAATGTGTGGAAAGAGTATGACCTCTTAAGTTTGGGAAAGTGTGTCAAGAGCCTGTTCAACACTTTATCCACCCAGTGTGATAAGCAAATTCGTGAATTTATTGCCGCGAAAGTGTACAAAAAAACCTACGGAAAACCTGAAAATCTCGGACTTGGTCAAATGGAAGAAGTTGTTGATGAAGTATACCAACAGTCTATTGAAAGAATCCTCAAATTCAAGCAAAAACTGAAGAATTTTGAACCGTTACAAGTAGCAACTTACTTTAACAGAATAGTTGACAACCTAATAGAAGATTTTCGAAAAGCAAGTGAAAAAAAGCCTCTGTCTATTGATGTGACCGTTAAAGAGAAAGATGATGAGCTAGAGCTGTCAGAGGTGATTTCTGACAATATGGCTCTAACATCAGAAGAAATCTTCGATAAATTGGTAGCTCAAGACATCTTTGAGGAATTTAAAAATTACGTGAAAGGGAAGGAACTGGATTTATGCGATTTTATCTATTACTCAGGTTACTCTAAGGATGCCCAGTTTAGAGAATATCCATCCGCTGATGCAAGATACAAAGCCCACCAGCGGGTAAGAGAAAGAATAAGGAAGTTCTTTGAGGAAGTTGTGAATGTCAGTCCAAGTGTTGTAAAAATCGTAATACAAAAATACAAGTCAGAAATATGTGACCATATTCGTTTTAATAAGTGAAAGGTGTAAAAGAAGTTGTTGAGACACTCTGCAAGAAATTGGAGGCGATAGAAATGAAATACCTTGAAGAGATTTTTGAAGAGTATAAAAAAGGGTCAAAGAGAATTAGGAAACTATTGGAACAAGGTACAGAAAAATTAGAGATTGGGGACATAGTGGCTATCTATGGTGAGGACATAGTATATGGTCTAGTTTTTGAGAAAATCGGAGAGATGTATAATGCAATTTTTCTAACGACCGAGTTGATCTTAGGTGGTGCAGGATACAAAATAGAAATAGACCACTTAATTAGAAGCGTAAAAACAACACCGATAAACTTTTATATTAGTCCAAAGTATTGTGAAGTTGTTGGCAGGGTAAAAAAAGATGAATTTGAAAAAATCCTCGATAATTTTAAGAAGATGGCAAATAGGTACAAGGGTATTTGGAAGAAGTTCTATAACTTCGAAATAAATCGTATCAGAATATTTTACGATGCATTCTTGAGTAGTATGATTAACTATGAAGAACATTCAGAAAATGAAGATGATGAGAAAATAATAGACCTGTCAAAATTCTTCAAAAAGGAAGAATTAGAAAAGCTCCTGCCTTCAGCGACTGCTGCATCGACTTCTGATAAGTATGAGAATATAATAATCGAAGTATCTGATGGCTTTGCAAACCTATATCTGCCTGATGAACTTATTGGCAGAGAGGCAGAACTATACTTGTCTGGTAAACTCATTTACACGGGAAAACTACCAGGAACTGTGAAACTTGCCGTGGGACATAACTTCCCTTCGGCATTGTTAAAAGAAAAACTTCAAATCAAACTAAAAGAAGGCTAATGAAATTAGTAACCTTTAGTAACCGTGTAAAAAAGCAACTCTGATTAGAAAAATTTAAACAAATGAAAGCCAATCCATAAGGATTGGCTTTTTTTACTTGCGGTTGGTTAAGTCCTTTCGCAGAATCCCTTCCTTTAAACCACACCCCTTGGGGTTATTACAATATTAATATCATCAACACCTGTTTGTTACTAACTATGAGAAAACACAACAGTAACACATATATCCAAAATTCAGAATAACTGTTTTGATAAATCAATGTACAAATGATTATCACAATTATCCAATAAGAAAACGAAAAACCTACCACATTCAAAAGATACATTCATACGCCGTTAGCACAATCCTAAAATTGCACTATACAAAATGTCTAAAACACCATTTGTAGCGATTATGTAAATTCACAAAAATTAATCATTTTTTCGGAGGATAGTTTCCATCCATGTTCAACCTAAATAGGCATAAATACGAGCTTTTCAATTTTTACAAATGTAACTGTCAAATTCAACAAAAATAATGGTATAATACCTATGAGGGGCTTACTGTTTTTTAGAAGTGACTATGAGGGATGGAAGCATTATTAAGATGAAAAAGAGAGGAAAACGGAAGTATTTGAAGTTTTAGAAGTGACCATGAGGGTTGGAATCCCGATATAGTGTAATGATTAGTAGCACCTTGTGTTGACGTCCAGTTTTAGAAGAGGCTAGAAAGGAAGCAAGCGAAATTGCTTCTTTTATTTGTTTTACAATGAGTGTCGTTTTGGAAGTCATCATAAGGGATGTAGATAAGTAGGTTAGCGTTTGATAAAAGCTTCTTTCCACGCGTTTTTCAAAAATAATGGTGTTTGGTAAGAAGGTTTTGAGTGTGGTTGTGTTGAGAGATTCAGGCATTGAAAGTTAGGAGTTTTGTAAATCCAACTGTGGAGGTATCGAATATGGTAAAGGTACTTACGTTCTTGGGAACAAGTGCGTATCAACAGGCTACAGTTAAGTTTAGGGGTTTTGAAACATCTCAGGAGTTATTTCCACTTGCTTTGTTGGAATTTTTGAAGATGAAGGAAAGCAAGGATATCTTAGCTGTGTTTTTCTTGACTGAGGAAGCTATGAAAACATACAATAAGTACAATGTTGAAGGGTTTTGCAGTGAAAACGGCATCGAAGTTCGGAAGATTAAAATTTCAGAAGATGAAAACGTAACTGATTTTGTAAGAAAGGCTGCGGAGTTGATAGATGATGGAGACCAGGTTATTTTGGATGTCACCAATTCTTTTAGATCAATTACCCTGACCGCAGTTGTTATTTATATGTTCTTGCGTGAGTTAAAGAATGTTGAAATGAACGTTCTGTATGGTAAGTATGATAGGGCTACAAATGTGACGGAATGTATGGATATGCCCGAATTAATTGATTTAGCCGACTGGATCTATGCCACAAGGCTTTTTAAAGAGTTTGGTTACGCTTCTATCCTGGCTGACAAAATTAAGAGTTGGAACGATAGATATTACAAGCAAGGTGGCTCTTCACACAGAAAACCCAGAAAGTTAAAGTCCCTTGCTGATGCGATAACGTCTGTATCTGAAGCAATCAGATTAGGTTCAACAAGGATGATTCACAAGTCTTTGAATAAATTCTTGAGTTTACTGAAGGAAGAAGGCTCAGCTGTTCGTGAAGACGTCAGGGAATTCATCCCGCAGTTTGACTTGCTTTTTGATGCAATTGTGGATAGGTATGAAAAATTTTTCGCACCTGGAGATTCCGCTAAAAATGAGCCTGTGCTTAGCGAAAATGAATTAAATGCCGAGAGAGAGCTGCTTAAATTCTATTATGAAACAAACGATTTAGGTATGGCAACCAGACTGGCAAGGGAATATTTGAAGAACGTTGTGCTTTTCAAAGAGGGAAAATTCGACAAATTGTTCGACGTAGAAGAGCGTGAAGCTATTTCGGTTAGTAATGATACTTTAGCCCAAGCTCGAAACCACATAGCTCATTTTGGATTTAACAAGGATTCGTTACCAAGCCCTCAGAATATTCAGAGCGAGATTCAAAATTTAATTGAAAAGGATTTCGAATCAATAGTTTCAAATTACACGCCAAGTAAACAGTTGAAAGCTATACTTTCACCACTTGGAACGACACCAGGTGCGCTTTATACAGTTCTGAAATCAATTCCTGGAGATTTACTTGTAATTGTCACATCCGAGCAGGGCGAAAAGCTTGTGCCAGAGATTATTGAAAAATCAGAATTCAAAGGTGATTATCACGTGATACTTGTGAATGATCCGTTCAAAGGTTTGGATGAGACCCACAAAATTGTTCAGCAAGCAACTGAGAAGTTGAAAGACGCTACAGAGTTAGTGATAAATTTAACTGGTGGGACCACACTTTTGAATTATATGATTGAAAGAATTAGAGACAACGTGAGGTATGGCAAGAAAATTAAAACAGTAATAGCATATGACGAGAGACCTTACGATGAGCAGAGAAAGGAACCTTACATTGTTGGTAATATCTTGGAATTACCGAAATAATTTTAAAAGTCTAACAAAGGCAAGGTATTTTGGATGTTCTACAGTGCTATTTTAAAATTCAGAGCTTTAGAAGATGCAACAATAAATTTTTACGCAGGCAAAAAATTCATGGATAGTTCTTTAAAGTATTAAAGGAAGCCGATGCTGAGTTATCAAGTTTCTAATAGTTTATTGGGCATAACGTTAAGATCTCCTGAGGTCAAAGATTGATGCTGTTCCCTTTGCTTTTGATGGGTTTGTAAAAGTAACTAAGGGGTTGGGGAAAGCAAAAAGAATAGAGTCAATGGAACGATTCGAAAGTGGAATGACCGATTGAATAAATACTTACAAAACTTGCCTGGCTTTTGCCAGGCTTTTTTGTTTTTATATGTCAGATTCTCCCTTCCGGAACGTTATATTATTCGGAAACCGTCGAAACCGTCTAAGGTGGTAGAAGGGGGTGGGAAGTTTACAGAAACTTTTTTAGAACTTGCAAGCTGATTACTGTGCGGTTGACTTATTTCTCAACTATTTGCATGTTTGAAGATGTTTGAAGGAGGTTGATCGTGGTGACAAAGTCAAAAAGTTTAGCTGTTGTGGTGTTATTATTTTTAATAGTTATGCTATTGGCGTCGTGTGTTCAAACTCCAAGTAACAGTTCTTCAAGTCCGTGGAAGATTGTAAGTGAAAAAGATCCAATGACCGGTAAGGAAGTCTGGCACGCCATATCTCCGAAAGTCAAACCGCTGAAACCTATGTCGTTTCCTTACAACGATACGGAAGCTTGGCTTGTTTTTTCAACTGACGGAATAAACGAATGGATTTACATAGGATTTAACAATATACCAAATATTGAAAACTTCGAAATCGTTGGTGATTATCTTCTTATCACCACAAGAGTAAAGTGGGATAACGAAGAGCCTATATACACAGTGTTCTACCAAAAGTTTAGTTCCAACTTTTTGCATTTTGCAGAGTATGCTGAGAACATTGAAAGAGTCATTAATCACAAAACTTTATTACTAGAACTTGATTGGTACTTAGATGGATTAGTTTACTTCGAATTTCCTCTTGAAGGGGCAAAAGAGGCAATAGAAACCATAAGAAGCAAGTTCAGAAATTGAGTTAGTAGCTTTTGTTATCGAACAATGTTTTCGTAAAAGACTTCAAAATCAAGCGGAGGTGGAACTTTCATGGTGGAAAAGAAGATTATCTTAGCGGTATTCCTATTCGGTTTGTTTTCAGCACTTGTTTGGGCACAAAGCGCAACAAATACTTCAAATAATGTAGTTCCAGAAGATAGGTATATAGCAACCTTTGAGAACGAAGATTTGCAAATATTGGTGGAGCTTCAGCCCTTTGGTAGCACGAACCTTATTCAAATGGTGCAAAAAGTTTTAAAGATTACGTTCGTTAACAAACAAGAAATTCCTATAAAAGTCATTTGGGACGAATCTGTCTTCACAGACAACAACGGAAAACCAGCAAGACTCATCAAAGAAGGACAAAGGTTTATAGTATCGGCCCAGCCACAAGTTCCTTCGATACTTCCACCAGGTGAAAGAGCATCGTTCTTAGCCGTTCCACAAAGTCATATCACATATTCTTCATCAAGTGGTTGGTTTGTGACTGGAATTTCCGGAAATATTAGAAAAAGAACGTTAATGATAGCCTATGAAATCAATAACATCAAAAAGTATGCAAAGATGGAAATTGAATTTGAAACTGCCTCAAAAAGTGCTCCAGAAAGACTAACCTTTCCAACATTATCGTATCTATCACCAGTTTCCAACTCACAAGGCGAAACAATTGGTTACCAAGGAATCAGCTTTGGCCTTTTAGGATACGTTAGTAGAAACTACTATAACCCTATCAAACCAGGTTCTTGGAACAATTTTTGGCAGTGGGGAACAATCGCTATCTTTGTACCTTACATTGGAATCGGAACAGAATACGTAAACAACGACAACAGCTTTACATTTTCGCTCTACACAATCTACATACTTCCAACGATTGATTTTGCGTTCTCGTTTTAAGTAATTAGCTACTAACTTCCGGTTTTGCGGCGGTTCCCCGCCGCAGTTTTTTTCCAAAAAAGTGTAAATGCTTTTACAAAAAAATGATAAAATAAAGGTAGGTTGCATAACAGCTATCAGTATTGAGCAGGGATTATCATGAATGAGAAGAAGAAAAACAGAAAGAGCAAACACTTCTCAAAACGTTGAAAGCGTAGTTAATATATGTTTTGTGGAAAGTGCAATTAACGGTATTACAGACAAACACACAAAGAGCTGACGGGTAAATAGTCATTAATTGGATAACTGAGCTAAAGTTAATATTTTCAAAACCAGAATAGGAGGTGAACATATGATTTACACAGAGGTAAAGTGTAAAGTTGTAACACCAATAATTTCGCGAAAAGACCCACAAACTGGAGAATTCGACCTAACAGGGCAAAGTATTAAAGGTGTTCTACATTTTTGGTTTCGAGCAGTAGCACCAAGGGTTATAGATATCTACCGTCTCAACGAGGATAATAAACCGAAATCTCCAAAAGGAAACAAAGAACTATATGAACTTTACAAAACGTATGAAAAAGAAAAATATGCTGGACTGAAACTACTTGAAAACGAAATATTTGGTTCCCAGAAGAAGAAAGCACCATTTGGAGTTTGGGTGGAATATAGCAAACAGGATTTAAGAACATATTCTAGTCAAGACGAAAGAAAAAACAATGGCAGCATAAAAAGAAAAAACAATGGCAGCATAAAAAGTAATGGTGCTTTTAAATATGCATTGTATGGAATTAAAGAAGCAAAATATCTTGATGTAGATAGTTTGTTTACGTTGCACTTTACATTTGAAAATAGAAATATTCAAAATGTCATATCATCTCTACTAAAACTTACGAGCTTAGTAGGCGGAATTGGAGCAAAAACAACAAAAGGATTTGGAAGGTTTGAAATTATCCAAAATGAAGAGGAAAAATCGAACAAAAGTGTTGATAAAAGGATTGAGAACGTTCTAAATGAAGCTGAACTTTCTATTAAAGAATTCATTGAAAGCAAAGAAATTTTAAATACCCAGAAGAAATTGAAAGACGTATTAATTTACACTACCCAAACTAAACTCTTAGATTTTCCAAATCTTTGTGCAGGTTCATACATCTTAAAAGACACCAAAATTAAAGCAGCTGACCTGTCAAGTGTAATTTCAGAGATTTACGAAATGTCGCGAGGATGGTACAGACAGTTAAAGTACGTGATTCGACACAACGGAGAATTAAATAAAAGCAAGGACAGTCTTATTAAACTCGCTGAGGTATTAAAAGCTAGGAGTAAAGAGCCAGTTGAAATTCCTGTAGCATTTTTAGGTTTACCACTTCATTACTTTTTTAGGAAAGATGATAAAATTCTTAGGATTTTCAATGAATATGATGTAGAAATAAAGAAAAAAGATAAAGTGATTACGAGAAAACCAAGTTGCCTGAGAATATTACTATTCAGAGATAGCGATGGAAAATACTTTGTGAATGCTCTTCTGCTAAAGAGTCATATTTCTAAGATAACTGAAAACAGATATAAATTAAGAATTTTAAGCAGTGACGCCACTAAGTTAAAAAAAGAAAATAACAAGACTGAGTTAGAAAACAAAAAAGCTTACAAAGCTTACTTATCGGCTGACTGGGAAAAGTTGTCTGGATTTATTATAAAATTCGAGAAGTAAATTCCTCATCAGGAGGTGACAATAATGCCAGCAACTAATTGGAAAGAAAAAGCAGCAGCCTTGCTTCATGATCCAGTCTTCAAAGCGTTTAACATAAAATCGCATGAAAGCCTTGCAAGTGAGCTATGTGGCATTGCAGGTGTTCCATACATTCGAGGTCAAGAAGACATAGTTGGAAGTTCACTCGACAGAATTCCTTTACCTAATGAACTATATGGAAGACAAATTAGAGTAGGTATGGATGAGCTTAAATACTTTATTCATCCCATAAGCGGAGAAAAAATTACAGTTTTAGAACAAGACCTTTATTCAAAGATAGCAAATGCGAACCTGCAGGAAAAATACATAGAAGAACTAAGAAACAAAATAAAACGTATAAGAGCGCAAAATACAGATGAGGAAAAATTTTACCATGCACTTTGGTGGGAACTTGGTTATCTGACAGACTTTGTCGGCTTCATGCCTGCAGACACACGTGTTCCAAACCATTCAATCATTGACCACCTTGAAATAACAGCGGCTTTGCAATCATGCAAAAAAGACGGCAAAATCGATGCAGCTCTTGTTATGTTCGCAATAGGACCAGTCCAGGAACTTATAGCTCAGGCTAGAAAAACTGTAGATTTGTGGGCAGGCAGTTACTTGCTTTCTTATTTGACGTATAAGGCGATTGAATCTATAGGTATCAATTACGGATTTGATAATATCGTCTACCCATACTTAAGAGGAAATGCTTTTGTTTATAGAACTCTGCGAAGACAAGGCACTGCGCTACTTACTAAACCACTCATGGGTGAGAAAATAGCCTCCGTTCCTAACGTATTCCTTGCAATAGTTCCGGCTTGGGAAACAAAAAAAGTAATAAATATGTGCGAGGAAGTTGTGAGAAAGTCCTGGGAAGAATTAGCAAGTGATATCTTAGAAAAAAAATTAAAAAACCCGAACGAAAAAGAAAATATCGAAGAATACAAAAAACAAATCGAACTATTTCCGATTATCAATTCAGCAATGATTCCATTACCTGACAATGTCAGTGAAGTAGAGAAGATCATAGAATACGTAACTACCGACGGAAAATTCATAAGCGAATTTAAAAGCTACATTTCATTCATTGAATTTATCGAATCGAAAGGCGGTTACAAAATAAATGCCGGTAGTTTTTATCGCTACGTGTTCAAAGTACTAACATCCAGATTAAATGCCATAAAAACTATTAGGTATTTCCACACGTACCAAAGTGATGAACAAATTGGAGCACAAAGAATTCCAGACGATTTTGGAGCGGGAGTAAGGGCATGTGTAGAAGCCTTAGATACAGCGGGAAATGAGGTAAAAATAGATTACCTTGGAACTGTGAATACAGTCAAAAGATTCCTCAGAGATGTATTAGTAAGCAAAAAACTTTTCGACGAGAGAATTACGTTTAAATCAGTGCTTGAAATTGCGTTAGAAAATGATGTAAACAAAGAAATATCCGAAAAAGTTAAATCAGGAGAATTGGAACTGAACGCTGTGGAAACTCAGCAAAAACTCAAAAACGGATACATTGCTGTTCTCATGATGGACGGAGACAGGATGGGAAAGTTGGTCTCTGGCGAAAGTGCACCAACTATGGGCAAAATGCTACACGATAAAGCAGTTCGAACTCTGAAAGAAATTCAAAATAACAACCCAGGCGAGAACTTTTTCTTTGATAAACCGATATTAACTCCTTCATATCAAAAAGCCATCTCACGAACGCTTGGAATCTTTTCTTCACTTGTTCAATACGTAGTAGAAGACGAATACCAAGGAATGCTTATTTACGCAGGTGGAGATGACGTACTTGCAATATTACCTGCCGACAAAGTGCTCCCGTGCGCAAACAAAATAAGAAAAATGTATTCTGGAATAGGAGACATCGAACTTAAGATAGACAGCACAACATACAAATTCACCAACGGAGTTCTTTACAAAAATGACATGCCCTACACAACAATGATGGGACCAACTGCAACAATGAGCGCCGGGATATCGATAATAAATCACAAATCACCACTTAGAGTAGCAATAGAACTAGCACGAAAACAAGAACACAGAGCAAAAGAAAAACTTGGAAGAAGCGCATTTAGTATAGCAATAGTTAGAAGGTCAGGACAAATCGAAGAAGTTGGTTTGAAATGGGAAATAAACGGCATGGATGTTATAGAAAAGGCTTATGAGCTATATCAAAAATCAGAACAGTTCAAACTATCACATCGCTCGTTTTACAAAATCTTGGAAAGTGATCTTGAACTCGCTAGAGAAGATGAAACATTCCTTGAACGGGTCATTGAGTATATACTCAGAAAATCTGACGCCAAGTCAAAAGAATCAGAAGAGTTCAAAAGATTTACAAAAGAACTAAAGGAGTACGCAAAAAGAGTGTTCGCTACTTCAAATATATTTGAAAGCCCATCTAACCCATTTGACCTGATACTAACCGTTGGATTTACAAAACGAGGAGATAAGCGAGGTGGGAATTAATGAGCAAAGAATACTATTTTGTTTACTTCGAACCTGAAGAATGGATAGCATTTCGTGAAGTCAAACAGTTTGGTTCGGGTAGTTATGCACAAACAGTGTATCCATCACCATATCCCTTCTATGGAGCTGTTCGTAGTGCAATACTAAAAGCCCATGGTATCGAGCTACAGTACCATAAAAAACCAAATATACCAAAACAACTTCAAGAACTCGTTGGAGATGAGAACAAACCTGGGAGGATAAAACTAATAGGTCCGTTTATTTACTCCGAAGAAAATGGTCAGAAAAAGCATTACTTCCCCGCACCAAAGAATGTATATCTCAAGCAAGACAACGGAGAGAAACGGTACAAAAGAATGCAGTACTTTGAAATCGAAACAAAAGTTGGGAATTTTACATTGAAGGGCTTAGCTTGGATTCCGGAAATGACGAATATCGAACCAGCTGAAGAAGCATATATTGAACTAAGAGAACTCGAAAAATACAAACAAGGGCAAAGCTTCAAACTCAGCTCACCAAAAAACTTTATTATTGAATCAAAAGTTGGCATTGCGTTAGAAAAAGACTACAAAAAAGTCAAAGAATCAATGCTTTATATGATGAACGTATTCAGATTCAAAAATGGTGGATTCTTCATGATAACTGATAGCGAAGAGACAGTTCAAGAGCTTACAAAACTTGAAGGAGTGTTCTTAGGAGCAAAACAGAGATGGGCGAGAATAAGTGTAGAAAAAGTAACCACCACACTTTTTGACAAACTTGAAAACACAAACCATGAGCAAACAGCAATAATGCTCATCACCCCAGCCATATACGATGGAGGTATCGCACCTACTGACCTCAAATTTGGAAACTCTCAAATACTTGCGATAGCTTCTGGAAAAAGGATGGTCATCTCTGGTTGGGATTACGCTTTTGGTCGTCCAAAACCTATATATCATGCAGTTGCGTCAGGTACAGTTTATTATCTTGATAATATACCTTCAGAAACGGACGTAATCAAGAAAAGTGAACATGACCTCTTTGGTTTTGGAAGTTTCATTTATACAACATACGAAAAATTCAAAGCTAATATTTAGTAAATAGGAGGTTGAGAAGTATGGAAAGCAAAAACTCAGAAAACAAAAACCTTGAGAAACTTGTTATTACTATGTATGCTGAATCACAAATCCACGCAGGAAAAGGTATGGATGTTGGAATCGTAGACTTACCAATCCAGAGAGAAAGAACCACAGGCTTTCCGATAATTCAAGGCATCAAGGGTTCGCTTAGGGCAAATTTAAAATTCGAAAAAGAAACAGAAAAACTCATTTTTGGCAGTGACCCTTCAGTTTCAGACGAAAACAAAGAATCAACACCAGGACAAATCACATTTTCCGAAGCGAAAATCTTACTCTTCCCAGTAAGACACCATGAAAAACTATTTGTATGGGTAACCTCGCCACTTGTATTATTAAGGTTCCTAAGAGAAATTGGAAAAGAAAAATTAATCAATGAAATTAAAGGTTCGAGTGTTAATGATTCAACAGCTGGCGTCATTGAAGAAGGTCAGACTGAAATAATGCTTGAAGACTTCAAATTCAAAGCGGTAAAGAATGAAAAATTGAAAGAAATTGCGGAAATCATCTCAGAAAACGTAGCTACAATTGATTACATGAAAGACAAACTCAAAACAGATGTGGTTCTCGTAAGTGACAAAATATTCTCTGCAATCGTTGAAACAATGACAGAAATCATTCCAAGAATCAGAATCGACAAAAACACAGGGACAGTTGCTACTGGAGCACTTTGGTACGAAGAATATTTACCACAAGATACGGTAATGTATTTTGTTGCAAGAAAAACACTATATGGAAATGGAAAAGCACAAGAGACAGGCAATAAAGATATAGTTCGAGAGCTGAAGGATGCAGTTGATAACGCAGTTATAAACATTGGTGGAAAAGAAACAGTTGGAAAAGGATTAGCTGCACTAAAGGTGGTGAATAGACAATGACAGAACTAATCAAAAAAGCAGTGGAATGTGTAGGTGAAATATACAGAACAAGTTCAAAAGAAGATAAAGACAAATACCTTAGCACAGTCAAGGGTTTAGGCAGTATGATTATTCAGAACGGTCTATATGGCACGATACTCTTCCTAAAGGTTAAAAAGCATGACAAACTAATAGAACACCTTGATACTCTTATAGAAATACAAACCGGTGAGAAGAACTTTTCTCAAAAAGTTATCAACGGTACCGCTGAGCAGAATTCGAAATACTTCAAAATGCAATATGCAGCACTCGAGGGGGTTAAATGGCTTAGAAGATACGCCGACATCTATCTTGGAGGTGAAGAAAATGACTGAACCACCACATGAGAAGAATAATACCAAAGTAGTGAAAAATAAAAGTTTGTATTGGGATAAAATAATCTACGAAAAGTTTCGCCAAGATATAATTGGAAATTTCAAAAAAAATACCATAATTAAAGAGATTGTCCAAAACATGAAAATTGATGACACAATCAACCAGGCAATAAAATCACTTAATGAACGCAGAAACAACATAGTAAAAAATTACAGTAAAAAACACATACTTATCGATGGAACATTTAAACTAAGAACTAAACTACTTCTTGGAAGTGGTTTACCATCGTTGATAGAAGTAGGCATACATCTATCAAGAAACTATGGAATACCAGTCGTACCAGCAACATCAATAAAAGGTGCTTTTGCTCATTACCTCTTAGAAAAAATGGAAGAAGACAAAACAATAACAGAAGAACTTTACAAAAAAATCTTCGGAACAGATTTAAACAAACCAAAAGAGAACCAGCGAGGATTAGTGATATTTCTCGATGCACTCCCACAAGGAGATATGAGAATTGAGATTGACTTAATAAACAATCATTTCCAGCCTTATTACATGAACCAAGACAATCCACCAAACGATTGGTATAGCCCTGTTCCAGTTCAATACATTGTCGTAGGAGCATCAACTTACAGATTTACAATACTATTAGACGAAGAAAGTAACTTCACCGAGGAAGAAAAGAACAAAATAAAAACTGAATTCAAAAACATGCTAAAACTCTATGGAATAGGTGCTAAAACAAACTACGGATACGGGAGATTCGAGACTCAAGCAGAAAATTAATATCCCAAAACCTATTTTAAAAATCCTCTTCATCTATACCCAAGCCAGTGCGTGGTCTACGCCCGCTGCTGGCTTGGGTTTTTTTCTAACCATACCATCCTACCTTAAGAACACACCACCTTCTGAAAAAGCTGCGAAACAGAAGTAAAAAATAAAAATGCTTTTAAACATCCATTTATTTAGTATACTTCACTTTTAACAACAGTTTGGTGATCTAAGTCCGCTTTATAATGCAGACCGTTGCCAAAAAATAATGTTGTACTTTACGAAAGGAAATCTAAAGAAACCTGGATGCAAAGTCCTGTCCTGAATGTTAGAAAGCCACCTTGGGAAAAATACAAAATCTAAGAATAAACAATCGACATCAACATTATCTGAGACAGTTCCAAAATCACGTGGTTTTACGCAAAAAAGCGCATATTAATCAACGAACCGCCGTATATCGGTTAGCGGAGAGATAGCAGGTATAAAAGAGTGCTATGTAAATTGCCTAAGTGCCCGTCTTTTATTCACTTTCGCTTTAATTGACCACACTTAATGAATTCACCCATACGCTCATTTGTTATTACAATATTCATTTTACTCACATCTTTTCGTTACGTAACATGAGAGAACACAACAGTAACATCAATATATCCAGAATCTCAATAACTCATAGCGTGATACCTTTGAAAATTAGAGCAATTATAAAAAAACATCCATTGTTGTCAATATAATTGAAATACAAATACATACAAAAATTATCATAAACGCAAACACAAAATGCAGAAATTCCCAAAGATACATTCATATAGCATTAATAACAATCCTAAAACTGCACTAATACAACATGTCTAAAATACACTTTGTAACGATTATGTAAAT
>Ga0081479_109954_pt1 | contig 26285 bp, 22 predicted proteins | sample MamHotmetagenome_FD_70984 | JGI IMG/M metagenome (GOLD analysis project Ga0081479, IMG submission 70984) | Hot spring cone microbial streamer communities from Mammoth Hot Spring (Liberty Cap Streamers), Yellowstone National Park, USA - T=72 v2... | ecosystem: Environmental > Aquatic > Thermal...
CATATTCTTGTAGTTACTTATATTCTCTAACAACTTCTTAATCTCGTTACCTTTTCCTGTATTGAAGTACTTAGATGTATAGAGGATAGACCTAAGATTAGGTTTTTTATCCTTATCCTTCTTCTTTCTCATTAGCATCCTCTTTTCTATCAATTAGACACAAAAATTTATTCGCTTTAATATTACACTATACAGCAAATTGAGCATTCTGTCAAGATGGTATGAAAGAATGTGCATAAGTGTAAACAGTATGAATTGAATTAGTGACCATATGCAATTATTACATCATTTCCAAGAAGTTTGAGGTTTATTGCGGCTCTTCCAATCGAATACATAACCCTGTTACCAACACATAATCCTTTGCAAGAGAAACAGCACTTCCTATTGCAATGCCAAGATCAATTGCTGTGCTTTCTTTTAGAACTGCCTCTTCTTGCTCGCCATCTTCAAAACCGTGTGCTTTCTCTTTTGTTTTTGAGCCAATGAGGACAACAACCTTTCCTTCGATGTTGCCTATGTCTCTTATAAAGTATTGAAGGGATCTTTCAGTGCCAAACCTGATCATCTCTTCTCTAATTTTTTAAGTTCATCGCCGTAAACGATTGCCGTAACAATCGAATCAAGCCCATTCGCCTTTGGTGCAGTACGGGCTGCAATGCACATTTTTTGAGCAACATCCAGGACAACTTCTAATTCACTTTCTGGATTTATTTTAAGCATTTTACACCCCCTTAATGAATCCGCCGTCAATCGGTAAAACAACACCTGTTATGTATGAAGCCTTTTCTGAAGCAAGGAACGCAACAGTTGATGCAAACTCCTCGACTGTTCCTATGCGCTTCATTGGAATGCTTGCAACCATTGCCTTTTGCGCTTCTTCAAATGTAATGCCTTCTTTTTCGACCCTTGCTTTTAGAAGGTTTTCGACTCTCTCTGTCATTGTGTAGCCTGGTGCAACAACATTTGCAGTGATATTAAATGGTGCAAGCGCATTTGATACAGATTTTATGAATGCAACAACACCTGCCCTTGAGACATTTGAAAGTATGAGGTTATCAAGAGGCTGCTTTACAGAGATAGAAGTAGAAGCAATTATTCTTCCCCAGTTTTGTCTAACCATCAGGTCTTTTACACCGTAAACTGCATATATTGTGCTCATAAGATTTAGATGGACTGCATCAAGATAATCCTCTTCCTTTACATCAAAGAATCCACCTGAAGGAGGACCACCAGCATTTGCAAAAAGAATGTGAATTGTTCCGAATTTGCTTACAGTTTCATCGATAGCTTTCATAACATCGTCTTTTTTAGTAGCATCGCCAACACAGATGAGTGGTTCAAAGCCAGTATGCGCTTTTATTTCCTCCTGTGCCTTCTTTAGGTTATCAAGTGAGCGAGCCATAATAGAAACAAGCGCACCTTCTTCTGCAAGTTTGAGTGCAACGCCTTTGCCAAGCCCTTTACTTCCTGCCATAACAAAAGCAACTTTCCCTTTGAGACCTAAATCCATAAAATCAACCTCCTTAAAGAAGATTTTGACACTTCAATTAATATTTTACTACAGATTTGAAAATTAGTGATTTGTTTGACTTGAAATTAAAATGGTGCCGGGGGTGGGAGTCGAACCCACACGGGGCTCTGAACCCCTGCAGATTTTGAGTCTGCCGCGTCTGCCAGTTCCGCCACTCCGGCACTCTATGAATTATACATTATTAAAGATATTTTTTCAACCCTATTCAAGGAAACTCTTAATTTCGTAGGAGTTGCTCCCCAGGATTTCCTCAATCTTTGTAATAAAAGCTTTTGTCGGTATGACCGAAAACTTTGGCGCAGGATGTATCCTTACAACAACTCCGTCGGTTTTTACATGGAGTATAAGCGGCACATCACCTTTAAATTTTTCGGCAAGTTCCTTTATCTTAACAAGTTTTTCTTTTATTGCATCAAAGTCTTCATTATCCATTGAGATTTTAATGTGAAGGGCGTTATTTATTTCATTTTTCTTGATATCCTTTTCGGTAAGGAATTTTTCGACATCGGTTGCAAATAGAGTAACTGAATCCTCTTCCTGTCTTATCTCTCCAGCAATTATCGCAACACCATCTTTATCAAGATATTCCGTAAACTTGTCAAGATGCTGAGGCATTACAAGGCACCCCACCTTATTTGCGCCATCTTCAAGGTCAAACCTAAGAATAAAGTTTCCGTTTTTTGTTTTTGATTTTTTTGCGTTGTTTATAACACCTGCTATTTTTACTTTGCTTATGGTTGTTTCTTCTATTGTTTCCTCAACATCTTCTTCGTTTTCGTCATCTGCGGTCTTGAATTTCGAAAGTACTTGAGAGACTGTTTCAACGCCAAGGTCTTCAAGAATCCCAAGATATGCATTTATCGGGTTATCCGAAAGGTAAAATCCAAATGCCTCTTTTTCGTATTTAAGAATGTCAGCACGTGTTGCATGTATTTTTGGCTTTGATGGTTGAGTAGCTCCCCCGAAAAGCGAAACATTTAATTCATGTTCATTTGATTCGCCTTCGAGGAGTGCTTTTCTATCTTCACCAAGAGAGTCAAAGCATCCTGCCTTTATAAGGCTTTCCACAACTTTTTTGTTCACCTTGAAGGATGAAGTCCTTCTTTCAAAATCTTTAAATGATGAGAATGGTCTGTTTGCTGTTCTCTCTTTTATTACCTCGTTAATGGCTGCTTCACCAACATTCTTAATGCCAAGAAAACCAAACCTTATACCTGATCCTTCAACCTTGAAAGTAGCGTCAGACTTATTTATATCTGGAGGATACACGGGAATTCCTTTGCTTATTGCTTCTAGAAGTGTATCTCTTGTTTTATCTTCGTTTCCTATATAGGAGTTAAGGATTGCAGTGAAATATTCTTTTGGGAAGTGCGCTTTAAGATATGCGGTTCTATATGCAAGCGTTGCATAACTTACTGCATGGGACTTGTTGAAGCCGTATCCTGCAAAGAACTCGATGAGGTCAAAGATTTTTTCTGCAACGCCTTTATCAACTCCGTTTGCAACAGACTTTTGAACAAAGACATCTCTTTGAGCCTTCATAATCTCTGGAATCTTTTTTCCAATTGCTTTTCTCAGGGTATCTGCTTCAGCCATTGTGTAACCTGCAAGTACATTTGCGATCTGCATTACCTGTTCCTGGTAAACAATGATGCCATATGTGTTTTGAAGTATTGGCTCGAGTTTTGGATGTGGATATGTGACTTTTGTCTTCCAGGATTTTCTATTTATGTATTCCTCTATTCCGCCTGCCTTGATTGTGCCGGGCCTATAGAGTGCAACTACTGCCGTGAGGTCTTCTATGCTATCAGGTTGGACTCCTTTTAAGACTCTCCTCATCCCCGCACTTTCAAGTTGGAACACGCCTACAGAATCGCCACGCTTAAGCATATCAAATGTTTCTTTGTCATCCTCAGGTATTTTTGTTATGTCGATATCGATTCCTTTTGCCTTGAGCATGTTTATTGTATCCTGGATTATAGTAAGGTTCTTTATCCCAAGAAAATCCATTTTGAGAAGTCCTATGTGCTCAACAACGTCCTTATCGAATTGCGTAATTACTGCATTATCCTTATCAGTTTGAAGTGGCAAGTACTCGGTAAGTGGTGCATCACCTATTACAACGCCTGCTGCATGCGTTGAAAAGTTCCTTACAACACCTTCAAGTTTTAATGCAACATCAAATAATTCTTTGTATCGCTCGTCCTCGTAGAGTTTTCTAAGGTCTGGAAGGGTTTGAAGTGCTTCTTTAAGCTTAAATCCCTGCGGGATAAGTTTTGCGATTTTGTCTGTTTCCTGATATGAAAACTTCAGAGCACGCCCGACATCACGGACAACCTGTCGCGCTTCCATCTTGCCGAAAGTTGCAATCTGCGCAACATGTGACTCTCCATACTTCTTTCTTACATATTCAATAACCGCATCTCTTCCTCTATCGCCGAAGTCAACATCGATATCAGGCATGCTTATTCTTTCCGGGTTCAGGAATCTTTCAAAGAAGAGGTTGTATTTGATAGGGTCTATTTCTGTTATTCCAAGCGCATAGGAAACAATTGACCCTGCAGCGGATCCTCTTCCAGGTCCAACGGGGATGTCGTTTGTTCTTGCATAATTTATGAAGTCCTGGACAATGAGGAAATAATCAGTAAATCCCATTTTTTCGATTATATCAAGTTCATAGCGAGCTCGCTCCGTAACTTCGTTTGCCTTATCTCCGTATTTTTCTTTTAAGCCTTTGAATGTTAACTCCTCAAGGTACTCTTTGTTTTTTGAAGGGTCCCAGTTCTCGTCTTTTTTGTAAACAGGTAAGTGATACGAAGAAAAGTCAAACTCAATATTACACATCTCTTTTATAAGTTCTGTATTGTAAACTGCTTCTTCGAATCCTTTAAAGGTGGATAGCATTTCTTCTTCACTTTTTACATAGAATTCCTCGCTTGGGAAACGCATCCTTTCAGGGTCATCAAATGGTCTTAAAGTCTGCACACATAGAAGAATATCATGGGCATGTGCATCTTCTTTTCTTAGGTAATGCGCATCGTTTGTTGCAACTAATTTAACGCCTTCTGTATCCCGTAGTGTTTTTGCAACTTCGATAACTCTACGTTCTTCTTCAAGACCATGGTTCTGGACTTCTATAAAAAAGTTTTCCTTGCCAAATATGTCGAGGTATTTATAGAGGGCTTTTTTTACTTCCTGTAAGTCGCCCCGAAGTGCCTTTGCTGAAATTTCTCCCTGCAAACACGCAGTCATTGCTATTATATCTTCGTTATATTTCTTAAGAGTTTCGAAGTCGATTCTTGGCTTGTAGTAAAAACCTTTTATGTAACTTTCTGTAACTATTTTTGTAAGGTTTTTGTAGCCTTTGAGGCTCTTTGCAAGCAGAATAAGGTGGAATCTCTCCTCATCTTTTTCTTTCTTTTCAATTCCGTTAGGTGCAATATAAACCTCAACGCCAATTATAGGTTTTATGCCTGCCTTTTTCATTGTTTCGTAAAACTCCATAACGCCATACATATTCCCATGGTCTGTTACTGCAACTGCATCCATTCCAAGTTCCTTTATGCGCGGTGCAAGTTCCTCGATTTTGTTCATTCCGTCAAGAAGGCTATATTCTGTGTGAAGATGAAGATGCGTGAATCCCATTTTAATTTACCTCCACTTCTATTGTTAAATTCGTGTTTATTTGTTCCTGGAAGATATTCAGAGTAATTTGTGAAATTTTTGTTCCATTAACCTTAAACGAAACTGTTTCGTAGATAGTTCTTCCTTCATATAAGCCTGGTTTACTTAAAGTAAAAGTATCACCTGAAATTTCTTTCAAATCCATTGTTTTTAAAAGCTCTTTCATATTCAAAAACTCTTCGATTACAGACTTTGCATATTGTAAAATTGCAATTTCTTCTTCTGTGGGAGCGGCCCCTTCTATCTCAAAAGAGCCATTTTTGTATGTATAGGTAAGTGTGCCATCTTGAACTGTGAAGGTATCGCCTTTCTTTTGAATTGAAAACTCATGGTTTACCGGGTTTTTATTTGCAGTGCCCTTTATCTTTATAGTTATAATTTTGTTAGTGTTATCAAGCGGAAACTCAAGAGTATCAAGGTATGTTGTGAGTGTTGCTGTGTCTTTTTCTAAAGTTACTGAAAGAGAATTTTCTCCTTTAGTAAAAGAAACAACACCTGAATAAGGAATAAAAAATTTGCTTTTGATAGTGATTTTGTGCATTCCAGCCTCTACAGGTGAGACTACAAAAGTTTCTTTCCCGTTCTGGATAATTTTTACAAAGTCGCATACTTTTCCGTCAATTTCTATTGAGTTAATGGTTGCATTTGGTGTAATTACTAAATATGCAATAGGTTTCAGGAAAAATGTGTTTGAGGAACTATCAACTTTTACGGTTTTTTCTTCGTAAAGGTTTGCGCTAACCTTGTAAGTATTTGGCTTAAGTTTTACAGCGCCACTTACTTCTTTTCCATTTATAAGAACAGGTGTTATAACTTTTCCGGTAACTTCGTCTATAAAAGTAACGTTAACCGATTGTGAGCAACCTGCAAGGAATAATGTGATAGTAATTAAGAAAACAATAAATAGCTTTTTCATAGCGATTTATTTTACAACAAAGAGGGAGTCTTTCAAAATTCCTTAGCGAGACTTATCCACACCGATTTTTGGACAATATGCCTCAATCGGGCATTTTGAACAGAGAGGGCTTACGGGTTTACATACATTTTGTCCAAAGGTTACAAGAATTGGATTAATTTTTTTCCAGTATTTCTTTGGAAGGATTTTTCTTAATTCCATCTCTGTTTGCTCGGGCGTTTTTGTCTTAACCCAACCAAGCCTGTTTGAAATGCGGTGGACATGTGTATCAACACAAATTCCGTAGTCGTCGAATGCTTCGGTTATAACGAGGTTTGCGGTCTTTCTTCCAACCCCTTTTATCTTTAGAAGTTCCTCGATATCGTTAGGGACTTTTCCTCCGTATTTTTCTATAATAGTTTTAGCAATTTCCTGGATTTGTCTTGCCTTCCTTTTATAAAAACCAACAGGATAAATGAGTTTCTCAATTTCTTCAACGCTTAATTTCAAAACGTCTTCCGGCTTTTTTACAACTGAAAATAATCTATTTGCCGCTTCCTCTGTTGTTTTGTCCTTTGTTCGAAGGCTTAGAATTGTTCCTATAAGGATTTTAAAGGGGTCAAGTTCTTTTTCTTTTATGCGTGTTACAACTGGCACACCAAGGTCTTCTACGAACTTTTCAAGTTTTGGTATAATCTCATCGAAATTGTAGTTTTTCATAGTTCTATTATACTAGAGTTTTCTTTGTTATGTGAATTGCTTTGCAGTTTTTCTAAAAGTTGAAAAAAGAATCCTTAGAAATTACTCTTGCTTTAAATGTTCTTCTCTTCTTTTCCTGTACTCTATAATTGGTAGGTCTCCCTGGACAAGGTTCTCGTCCATTTTTAGCATTGTCTTTTTCGGAATCTGGGTTTCAACAACCCTTCTATCCTGATGCAGGACGATTCTGTTAAAAGGTATCGACAACTTTGCAATGAGTTTGTTTATGAATTTGAATTTTGTTACCTTCACATAAGACCTTACATATACAAGAGAATTTTCTTCATCAACAGGCACGAAAGCAGCCACAATGAAGAAATTATCGCTTATATGGTTCTGCCACACATTTGGGAAAATGAATTCTAAATATACTTTACTTTTTTGTCCTTTAAGTTCTTCAGGTTTTTTTGGAGGAGTTCCATCGTCTTTTCTGTTAAAGACATAAAAGCGCATCTTATCTGAATCAAACCATTCTACAACCGGTCCATCTGCAACGGTCCTTCCACCTGCTCCTATTGTGTTATAGTGGACAAAGGGAAGGTGAATTGGGTCAAGTTGGTTTTCGATACACCTTGAGTAGTGAACTTTCCATGGATCTATGAGTTCGTCGTATGCGAAACTGTCATCTATCCAATCGAAAAACGGGATTTCATCGGTTGCTTTGCTTTCGTCTCCATAAAAAAGGAATATAAAACCATTCTTTTCTTTTACCTTATAGCTTTTCACTTTGAAATTTTCGGGAACCTTTGCATTTCTACCATTTGCAGGAATAAGGACAACACGCCCCGACTTATCGTATTGAAATCCGTGGAAGGGACACTGCATGTGACCATCTACAATTTTTCCTTTGGAGAGGCTTTCGCCTCTGTGAGCGCATCTGTCAGCAATACATGCTATACCATCTTTCGTTCGCCACATTACGAGTTTTTCTCCAAAACGTGTAAGCCCTATGGGTTTGTCCCTCAATTCTTTTGAAGATAGCACAACATACCATTGATTCTTTATCATATTTTCACTCCTTTCATAATATTATAAATTTCTTTCCTGTGAGAAAAAACTAAAAGCACTAAATTTAAAATCGCAACAAGCGTGAATTCCCTATGGAAAATAAAGACAAAAATTATTGCAACAATCATTCCTGTAAGCGCCCTTACTGCATCAAACTCTGGGGTCGTGTCTTCTTTCCTTATGAAAACAAAAATTGTGAAAACAAACCCTAAAAGAAGCGGAACCTCATACTTCGTAAGAGCAGACCATATTCCAAAAGTTGTAGAGATACCTTTCCCTCCTTTGAATTTTAACATTGGTGGGAAGAGATGACCGAGCAATGGTGCAATAGCAATCAGGGATAACTCAAGCGCTGTAAAATTGTTATGAGAAATTATGAAGTAAAGAGGTATGAACCCTTTTAGGTAGTCGAGGAATATTCCTAAGAACCCCCACCCAAATCCCTTAAGTCTCCAGAGATTTGCTCCTCCCGGATTTCCGTCTCTAAAGGTCCTTAAATTTATCCCATGTGCTTTTGCAATGATATCCGAAAACATTATCGAGCCAACTAGGTACTCCAAAACGAAAAACAGAACAAATCTTTGCGTACTCATTTTATCTTAATTTTTCTCCCCTTCCACTCAACTTGTTTCACAAAGAATGTTTTAAAAAGAGAGGTAACAAAGATCACTAAAAATACAAAAAGGTGTACGGGGTAAAGGAACAATAGCAGTGGATTAAAGTTTCCAAGGATTCTCCCGAATACGAGAATTTGACTTGCAAACATTAAAGCAAAAAGTGTGTATTTAGGGACATTGAAGGTCGAAGATAAAAGCGCTGTAATATAAAGGAAAACAATTATGAACTGGACTGGATGGATTGAGATTGCACCTTTTCCAAAATTCTTTGACCAGCCAAGAAAAACATCTTTAAAACCTCCCTTATACATTCTAAACTGTACGTCCCCTCTTCCAAACATATTTACAAGTTTGAAGCCTTTTTCCCTCAGGATTTTTCCCAGAGCGACATCCTCTACAACCTCGTTTAAAACATTTTTATGCCCTCCTGTTGCTTCGTATGTCTTTCTATCTATGAGTATGCAAGGACCAAAAAGTCCCTGTACGGGAAGAAACCTATTAATGATCGAATTGTTGTTTAATGCTATTGTGCCAATCAAATTAAACATAAAAGAAAAGTTTTCAGGAAGGTTTCCAATTGTGTGATATGGCCAAACGCTTATAACAGCATTCTTGTTTTCATACGCAAAGAGTAGTTTTTCAACTACATCTTTCTTAAGCCTTACATCAGCGTCAAAAAATAGTATTATGTCTCCTTTAGATTTCTCAAAACCTTTTAAACATGCGTAGGGTTTGCCTATAATATTCTCTTCAAGGTTTTCTATTTCGATTACCTCTACGCCGAAGGATTTAGCAACTTCAGTTGTATTATCCTCTGATTCATCATTTACAACAATAATTTCAAAAGGTTCATAAGTTTGAGCTTTTAAATCAACTAAGATGTTTTTGAGGTTTTCTTCCTCGTTTCTTGCAGGAATTATAACCGAGACCTTGTAGTTGTTCTTAAGGTTTCCTTTCTTAAGGCGTTTAAAAGGGAAGAAGGAAAGCAAACTTCCCAAAAATCCCAAAGTATATATTGTCGTTTTATAGTCCATCTTTTAAAGTATATCAGATATAAATTCTGAATCAATTTCAATAAATGATTAACGAGACCTCTGAAAAACTTCCCAATTCTATCTAACTAATCTGGTAAAAAATCTTTCAAAAAATCTCAATAAAAGAAGCATTTTGTATTGATTTTTCCTGAATTTATGGTAGAACTACATCAAGGATAAGCGGGACATATGGGAGGGAAAAATGATAGGAAAACAGAACAAAAATGCAAATTTCTTTGACAGTTATGTCTTTGATAATCTCTTACCAAAGGAACATATACTTCTTGATATCAAAAAGGGAATAGATTTTTCTTTTGTTGAAAAGGAACTTGAGGACCTCTATGATACAAAAAATGGAAGACCTGCTTATCCACCAGAAGTTCTCTTTAAAATGCTCTTCCTTGAATTCTACTACAACCTGTCGGATGTAAAGGTAGTAAAGCAGTGTCAGGTAAACATCCTCTACCGTTACTTCATAGACCTATCGATTGATGAAAGTATACCTGATGATACAACACTTGTTGTATTTAGAAAAAGATGTGGTAGTGCTCGATTTGAGAGGTTGTTCAATAGAGTAGTAGAACAGTGTAAGAAGAAAGGCATCCTTAAAGAGAACCTTAAGATTTTAGATGCTACCGCAATAGAAGGGAATATCTCTGTCCCAAACAGGGTAAATATTTTAAGACAGGGAAGGAAGATAGTGATAAAGAAAATAGCAAAGGTTAGTGAAGTTGCATATGATGAGTTCAAGGAATACATAAATGAAGAAAGACTCCAGGGAAGTCCATTGAAAGAGGAATTAGAGAGCGAGATATTAGAGAGAGGAGTTTGTTAAGAAAGTGAAAGGTCAATACGGAGAAAGCGAAGAAGTAGGAGACCTTCTCAGTATGCTTGAGGAACTCTGCGGACATAGTGAGAGTGAGATTATTGGTGAAAATGGAGAAAATAATATGGATAGAAGGGGTGATAATGAGGACAAAGAAGACACAATGAATAAAGATGGCAACATGAGTAACAAAAACAACAAAGATAATGATAAAGATAAGCCCAATAAGGAGAATGGTAATCAGGAGAAACACATCGTTTCCTTTGTAGATACAGATGTGCGTTTTGGAGCAAAAAGTAATAAGAAAAAGTTTGTAGGATACAAAGCTCATATTGCTATGGATGAGAGTGGTATCGTTACATCTGTAAATCTTCTTCACGGGAATGAAAATGAAAGCGTAGATTTGCCAAGCCTGCTCCGAAAAGAACAAACAAAAGGGATAGAAGGAAATGCAGTTACAGCAGATTCACTTTATGACTCAGCGAGGAATAGGGAGTTCATACATGAATTAGGCTTAAAGGCATATATTCTCCAAGAAGAAAGGAAAGAGACGAAGAAGGATTTGTTTACGACTTACAGAACGATATCATGACCTGTCCTTATGGTAACATAGCAAGGAGTGGAAAATCCAGGCAGGAGAATGGGACACTATACAACTTCAATCCAAAGATATGCAGAGTATGTATTAACAAGTGTAAGTGGTACAAGAAAGATAGGTGCAGATTATTTGTAAGTGATGACTTAAAACTTAGAGCAATTGATAGAGATGATTACTACAACGAAGCCTTAATGAAGAGAAAAGATGTTGAAAGGAAATTTGGTGAAGGAAAACTATGGCATGGATTGAGGAGAGCTCGATATAGAGGAAAATGGAGAGTAACAATCCAGGTCCTTATGACTTTCATCGTCCTCAACATAAAGAGGATGGTAAAAATGCTTAAGGAAAGCCTGAATAAAGTTCCTAATTATGGCACTTTAGCCTTAGAGATGGGATAATGATAAGGAAAAACAACAAAAAAGAAAAATTGAAAAGGTGATATGAAAGAATAAGGAGGCCTGTCATAAAAAATTTAAACACCCGAATAAAAAATGGGGGAATACAAGGACTTTTTCAGAGAACTCATTAATAATAACTTTCTATAAGAAGAATATGCAAACTAGATTTAATTTCATCCGTTTTTTTTATTTTGCTACATTATTTGAATTTAGAGAAATATTCGTCTATTTCCGGTCTTAATTCTATTCCTACTCTTTCAAAGCAATCTAATAAGTCTTCGTATGCTCCTTTTCCTCCTAAAAAATCCCAAAACTCTTTTCCAACCATAAGTTCGTTATCTACATCTAGCATTCCTTTCAATGTCCATCTTTCATAAGGTTTTGGCTCGTAAGGATTATATGGGATGGCGATGTAGGAATTTATTTCAGCTTCTGGATTTTCAAATAAGTAAATTGCTATCCATTCCAATAACGTTCTCTTAAAGGTTTTAAATTCACCAATGTTAGGTTTGGCGGTTTTTAGGTCAAATAAATGTACAAAACCTTCACTGCTCTTTACAAACAAATCTACTTTTGCAGTTTTCAATTTATTTATTTTCCCAGAGGTAGCAACTTTTCTTATTCTTTCAATTTCTTCCTTTTTGTTTGGGTTCCTTACTCCAGTTGTTAGTTCATTAATTATATGCTGTATTTCTATCTGTGCTTGGTCACTTATTGTATCTCCTACCACAAATTGCCTTTCCACTTTTACGAACCTGAAACTTGCAAGAGTTTCAGCTACAGGTTCAAAAATAGATGTACCAAAAGTGGTATTCAGCGACTGAATAAATGAATACAATGCCATTCTATCTTTGCCGAGCAAACGATAATGAAAAGGCATACTATTTGTTTCTGGCTTGTATGTTTTAAATTTTGTTCTCAGGCTTTCTCTAATAACATCTTCTATCTTCTTTATTTGCCCTTGTGGAAGATTCATTTTTGTTTCTCCTTTAAATGAAATATCGATTCAGAGTATGGTGTTTCTCTGTCTTTCTCGACTCTATTTAGAACGGGTCTTTTAAATTCGTCAACGATTTTCATATTAGCTAATTCGGCGATTTTAGGGTAAAGGTTATATTTATCGTTAGCTACTATGAATATATCATAACCATCTTGAAGATATTTTTTGAAGTTAAGTAGTACTTGTGCTATATCTCTTACATAAGATATTCTTTGCTCTTCGCTGTGCCCTCTGTGGAGTGAACCTATTTCTAATTCATCCCGTCTTTCGATTCCAAAGATTTCATATGCATAGGCGTGTTGTTCGTGATAATCGATAAGTCCTACATAAGGAGGACTTGTAAAAATTCCTCGTATTTTTTGCTGTCTTAATCTATCGGCAAACTTAGGGTCTACTTTGTTAACCTCTTCATAAATGTCTATTGTCCTACTGTCTCCAGTTAGACAAATTTGGAAAGTATCTGTCCTTATTCTTTCAAATTCTCTTAGTCGTTTAATCGTATCAATGGTATAAAATTCCCACCATTTCGTAATTGAAAATATTGGCTTACAGATTTTAGAATGTTTCTTACAGTAATAAGGAGCGGTAACAGGATCTTTTAATGTAGCTAAATCAGAATGGGTAGTTGCTCTGCATGAACGTGCAGTTCTGCTTAGAATAACAATTATTATATTTCTTATATCTTCGTCTTCTATATTTTTGATTTCTTGGGCAAGGTATTCTATTTCTTTTCTTACTGGTTCCAAGAACCATTTTTCCATAAATGTTTCGTTTTTTTCTTGCCTTATTTTAATTCCATACTTTTGTATTAGATCGTTGTAGATAATTAAGAATTCGTTTTCTTTTTCCTTGCCATAAACATCTTCGTTTATTTCTCCTCTTAGTAGTTTTCTTTTATATTCAGGCGTAGGAAAATACTTATCGTTAAATTTTTTTAGTTCCTCCGATAGCTGAGCCTCAAAATCAAGATTTATTTCGGCACTTTCAAACGCCTTTAGTTTTAGATTTAGTCTCATAATAATGTTTTCTAATAAGCTAATATTATGTTTCTTTACTTTAACGTTTGATAGAAGAACATTGAAAGGTGAAACATCTATTCCAATAGCGTGTATTCCTAATTCATTTGCTTGAACTAATGTTGTCCCGCTTCCACAAAATGGATCAAGAATTATATCACCACTATGAAAGTAGATTTCCTTTTTAAATTCATCTGTATGGGAGTCGAGAAAGTATTCTACCAATTGAGGAATAAATTTGCCTTTATATGGATGTAATCTGTGAACATGTTTAGTTCTTTCTGCCTCTGAGTATTGAGCAAATGAAAGATGCCAATTAATATCTTTTCCATATATATTTTGCCACTTCTTCTCGATGGATAGAGAATCGTAATATTCTTTTAACTCTTCCAGGTTAACAAGAGTGTTCCCGTTATAACCATATTTCTTGATCCTTCCATATTGAATTAAATAAGCTATGTTTGAGACCGTTATTTTACGATTAAGATAATTTGAAGCCCAAACACTTGCTTCCTTTAAGTTGACCAATTTTTTGTTTTCTTCCATAAAATATTCTAATTTTTCCATACTAGTTTCTCCTCAATTTTTCATTTAATTTTACAACAAATTTACATTTGGTTACTTGAAGCTTTATCTTCTTTAAATATATGTGTTGAATTATATTGATTGAACATGCTTTTAAAAAAGTGTATCTTGAAATCATAGTTTATTCTATAAGATTTTTCTCAAAATGCAAAATTGTTTTCTACTTTTGTTTGAATGCAATTTCAATAAATGAACAAAATGCCATATAATTTAATCGAAATGGACTACGATGAGATTTTGGTAAAACTTAAAAATACGGAGTATTTGCCGAGTTATGATTTTCTTATTGCGCTTGAAAAAATAATTCTTAAGGAAGACTTACCCGTTCTTGTTCACGAACTTGCCGTTTTTTCGGGGCTTGCCTTGAGGTTTGTTTACAATTTTGAGAACCCGCTCATATATGAAGACATTCCGTATTTTGCCTTAGAACTTAAAAAGTATCTCGGGTTTGAATTACATACCTACTCTGTGGATTTTCTTAATCAACTTGAACCTCCTTTTATAATCACTCCAAAAAATATACTTGTTATAGGGGATATTGGAGACACTTTAACTTGCGAGCACGAATTTGAAAGGTTTGAACAAAGGGTCTTCGAAGTGAGTCCTTCTTCAAGTATTGTAAAGCTTCAAACAAGAAAAATTGACAGAGCCGAACTCTACGATAAATCGAAATTTACTGAAGTAATCTATGAAGTGCATAAGAATTATTATGAGAAAGATGCTAAAAACTCTTATTACATCGGAAAGCATGCCTTTAAAGAATTCTTAAACGACCTTGGAGATTTATCCAAAGAGAGGGAAGACAGATTATCACTTGTTTTAAAAAAGACCATTAGGGACCAACTTTCTGCTCTCTATGGTTTGAGGGTTTACTTACTTGGTTACTATCACTTTCTTGGGAATTTGGACCAAAAAGTGCTCTTCGAGGGTTTGAATGCCCTGGGTGATGCAATTATGTTTTACAGAGAATTTGAAAGAGTAACAAAGGAAGCCCTTATAAAAGGACAGTTTACAGCTGAGGTAAGAAGAAGGGGCGTTAACAGTATGAAAAAGTTTATTGCAAGTTTTGAACATTTTTTGTATAGTTTAGAAAAACTAATTTAAGGGAGGTTAGATATGGGTGATTATGAAATTTCAAAGAATGCAAGGTTATTGCCCATTGGGAAGATTGCAAGAAACTTCGATATCCCTGACGATGCGCTAAGACTTTGTGGTGATTACATTGCAAAAATTGACCATAGGCTTTTAAAGTCGCTTGATAGAATTCAGGGCAAGGTTGTGCTTGTTACGGGAATGACTCCAACTCCTCACGGTGAAGGAAAAACTACCACAACAATCGGTTTAACGGATGCATTGAACCTCTTGGGCTACAAGGCAATAGGTGTAATAAGGCAGCCATCTTTGGGTCCTATTTTTGGCGTAAAGGGTGGAGCGACTGGTGGAGGACGAGCACAGGTTGTGCCAATGGAAGATATTAACTTCCTTTTTACCGGAGATTTTCCAGCAGTGGAATACGCAAACAACCTTCTTTCAGCAATGATTGACAACAGCATCTATCAGGGCAATCCTCTTAGTCTTGACCCACGGAGGGTCAAATTTAGAAGAGTGATGGATATGAACGACAGAGCCTTGAGGCATATAGTAGTTGGGCTTGGTGGTATTGAAAATGGCGTTCCTCGAGAGGATGGCTTTAACATAACTGTTGCATCTGAAGTAATGGCAATTTTAGGTTTGTCTATGGATTTGAACGACCTTAAGGAAAGGCTTTCCAAAATCTATGTAGGGTTAACCTATGAAAGGACACCCATCTTTGCAAAGGACTTAAAAGCCGAAGGTGCAATGGCAGTAATTTTAAGAAACGCAATAAATCCAAACCTTGTTCAAACCCTCGAAAACAACCCTGTATTCATACATACAGGACCTTTTGCAAATATTGCACATGGCAGCCCTTCACTTGTATCTATAAAACTTGCGCAGCAATTTGCAGATTATGTATTTGTTGAAGGCGGTTTTGCAACTGACCTTGGTGGCGAAAAGTTCATTGATATAGTCTCAAGGCTTGGTAACATAAAAGTTTCTCTATCAGTTATAGTTGCTTCAATAAGAGCTCTCAAGTATCATGGCGGCCAGAAGGACGAAAAAATCGAGGATATCGAAGCACTGAAAAAAGGTTTCGAAAACCTCAAAAAGCATATCGAGAATATGAGAACCCTTGGCGTTAATGTTGTTGTTGCGCTTAACAAATTCCCTTCTGACACTCAAAAAGAACTTGATACAGTTTCAGCGCTTCTAAATGAAATTAATGTTCCTTTTGCTTTATCAGAAGTTTTTGAGAAAGGCGGTATAGGTGGGGAAGCACTTGCAAAGGCAGTTATAGAAAATGCAGAAGAGAGAGTTCCAAATTATCTATACGAACTTAACGAGCCTGTTAAAGACAAAATATACAAGATTGCAACAAAAATGTATGGTGCAGTTTCGGTTAATTACACAGACGAAGCAGAAGCAAACCTTAAAGAAATTGCAAAACTTGGTATGGATGATGCCTTTATATGTATGGCTAAGACTCAATCATCCCTCTCCGATAACCCAAAGCTAATAGGTCGTCCAGAGGGTTTTTCTGTGACTGTTAAAGAGGTGCATGCCCTGAGAGGTGCAAACTTCATTGTTCCAATCCTTGGTAAGATAAATACAATGCCAGGGCTTCCAAAAGAACCCCTTGCGATAAAACTCGACATAGATGAGACTGGGTATATTAAGGGTCTATAATGTACATTGAAAGTATCGAAATTTATGGATTTAAAACATTTGTAAATAATACAAAGTTTATTCTTTCTAAGGGAATAACCTGTATTGTTGGACCTAATGGGTCTGGCAAGAGCAATATCGTTGATGCAATAAGATTTCTCTTTGGAGAAAATAGGCTTTCGCTTCTGCGTGCTTCCGAGTCTTCTGATCTCATTTTCGCAGGTTCTACAAGTAAAGAGCCGATGAATATCGCATCCGTAAAGATTGTAATTAATAACGAGGATAAAACTCTCCCCATAAAGACGCCCAGGGTAATTATCGAAAGAAGAATTATGAGAGGTAAGGAGATAAGATACATCGTAAATGGAAATGACTCAAGCCTTCAAAATGTGCAGGAAATCTTTAAGTCTTCTAACGTTTTTGGACTTACACATGCAATTGTTGGGCAGGGGCGTATCGAAGAGATTTTACTTTCAAAGCCCGAAGAGAAAAAGGCTATAATCGATAGAGTTGCAGGCATTACGGACTTAAGAAAAAGAAAAGAGGAAGCAAAAAGGAAGCTCGAAGAAACAGAAGATAACCTTGCAAAAGCATCGGTTGTTTTAACATCAATTAAAACCGAATACGATAGAGTCTTAAGGGAAGCAAAGAAAGTCCATATATACTATGCTCTTACATCTGATTTAAAGGTGCTTGAGGAAAAGTTATACAGCTTTAGGCTTTTAAAATTAAGGGAAGAACTTTCAAAGTTAAAGATTGGGCTTGAAGAAAAAAAGAAAGAGGAAAGTGATGTTCAAAAGCACCTTCTTGAAATTAAAGGTCAGTACGAGGAAGTTAACTCAAGGCTTCAAGAAGCGCAAAAGAAATTGGAGCTCCTAACGGAAAAAAGGGAAGAACTTAACATAAAGAAGAACAAAGTTTCAAGCAATATTGATTCAACTAAAAACCTTATTGAACTTAAGGAAAGCGAACTTACGGAATTAAACCTGAGAAAAGAACGGCTACTAAAAACAAAATCTTATCTTATTTCTGATATCGAAAAAAACAATTTGGATCTTGAAAAGTTAAAGGATGACTTACTAAAACTTGAGAACGACGAGAATGTTCTTAAGTCTCAATACACAATGAAGAAAAACGAACTTGCGGTTGTTGAAAAGGAGTATAACAAATTTAGCGAACAACTCAAGCAAAGAGAGTCTGAAAGAATTGCAATAGAGAAGAAAATTAGCGCATTCGAAAAAGAAGTTGAAATAGGAAACCGAAAATTACAGGAAATATCAAGAAAACTTGAGCCTTTAAAGACCCTTGAGAAAGTAAACATCGACGAAATTAAAGAAAAGTTACAGCAACTTGATATTGAAATCGATGCGAAAAAGAAGGCACTTCAGGAAAAAGAAAAAGAAATTGCAGTTCTCGAATTTAGAATAAAAAGCCTGAAAGATCTTCTTGAAAGTGCAAAAGTTGCAGCATTTTCCGATGGAAGCCTCGGGCAAATTCTTCACATAAGTAAAAATCTTTTTGGTCTGAAAGATTACTTAGAAGGTGTTATAGTAAATTCCATTGATGAGATAAAAAACAAAAATGGCAAAAGGTTTTTTGTTGAAGCATTTGCAGAAAATCCCCAGCCCGAAGTGGATGGTTTAACTCCGATTTCTAAGATTTTGGGTGTAGAAAACAAGTTTCTTACAGGCATTTATTACGCAGATACGCTTGAAGAAGCGATTAAAAAGTTCAATGATTATAAAGGGATTACTCATATCCGTGAGATTGTAACAGGCGATGGCTTTATCGTCCTTTCTCCTTTTGAAGTCGAAAAAAGTTCTGGTATAAACATAGAGGAAGAGCGTCAATATAATGCATTACTAAGCGAGTTATCAGTCTTAAAAGAAAATTTAAAAGTTGAAAAAGAAAACCTTAATGTCCTTGAAAACAGGAAGGTGTTACTTATTTCGGAGCTTGAAAAGGCGAAAGAGATTGAAAGGTTGTTAATGGAACGGGCAAGACTTACAGAAGAGTTTGAGAATATCAAAAAAGATGCGGAGAAATTCGAAAATATTCTTTCAGGCTTGAAAGAAGAGCGCACAAGAAAACTCCTGGATCGCATAACTTTCGATACAACAAAACTTACAAGTATAAGAAGTGAAGTTGAAAAACTGCGTGAAGAGATATCAAAATTAACGCTAAGGAAAAAGGAATTAGAATTGAAAATAGAAAGCATAAATAAGAATACAGAAGAGCTAAAGAGGAGAATTTCAAGTATCGATAGAGAAGTAGAAGAATTGGAAGTTAAGCGTGAAAAGCTTTCAAAAGAGCTCGAAGGTTTTGAAGACGAATTAAATAATCTTATAACTCTTTTAAATGAATTGGAATTAGACCTTGTGAGCGCAACTCATGAGATTGATGGCGTAAAAAGCGAAGTAAGTTCAATAAAAGAAAATGAAGCAAATTTGAGAATTCGTCTTGAGGAGTTGAATGATCAGAAAGAGTCGATTCATGCTGCGATAGAGAAGATTGAACTTAACATTGCAAAGGTAGAAGTAAGTATTAGCAGTTTGTTAAGCGAAATGGAAGAGAAAGAACTTAAAGAGAGGCATTTAGATTCGGATTTGAAGGAAGAGAGTCTTAAAAGCGAAATTCAGAAACTTAGAAAGGAAATTGATGAACTTCAACCTCTTGACTTTACATCTATTGATAAGGAGAACGAACTTAAGGCAAACTATGAGGAGAAGAAGACAGTTTTTGACGATATAGTAAGTTCAAAAAGGGAACTTGAAAAATACATAAAAGAACTTGAAACTACCATAAAAAATAAATTTGATACAACCTTTGATGCCCTAAACACACACTTTGAAAGAATCTTTGTTGAGATTTTTGGAGAAGGTGAGGCAAAAATAGAGAAAGTCCTGGATGAGTTTTCTGAGGTAAAAGGTGTTGAAATAAGTGTAAGGCTTCCTTTCAAGAAAAAGCAGCCGCTGAGTGTTCTTTCGGGAGGGGAAAAATCTCTTGTTGCACTTGCGTTTCTATTTGCAATATTCGAGGTCAATCCAACGCCTTTTTATGTCCTCGACGAGGTAGATGCTGCACTTGACGATGAAAATGTCTATAAATTCGGAAAATTACTTGAAAGCATGAAGGAGAAATCACAACTCATAGTTATTACTCACAATAAACAGACAATGGAAAAGGCAGATATTCTCTACGGTATCACGATGGAAGAAGCAGGAATTTCGAAAGTCGTTTCCCTTAAATTTGCATAAGTAGTATAATTTTTTTAGAAGGAGATGAAAAATGGAAAACTACGATGAATTAATGAATTCAATTTTGTCTTTAAAGGAGCAATTGCAAAATGCAAAGTCGTCCTACGAGAAATTGAGGATTTACATGAATCTTGGACTCACATACCTTTTGCTTTCCGATATTAGTGATGAAAGAGATAATATTGTAAGTGCATTACTCAACTTTGATGAGGCTGAAAAAATAGCAAAAACTGTTGAAAATAAGGAAGACCTTGCAGAAATTGAGTCAAACAAAGGATTTGTCTTTTACAAACTCGCTCATATTGAGGATCATCTCTACAACCTTGAGACTTCAGCAAAGCATTATTTGAACGCAATCGACCTTTTGAAGGAAGTAGATCACAAGTCTAAACTTGTGCGTGTTTATTATAACCTTGCAAACACATATCTTTTAGGCAAAGACCTCGACTCGATAAAAGTTTCTCTAAAATACTTTGAAGAGGCATTAAAACTCAAGGAAGATGCAGAAGACAAAAAAATCGTTGGACTTATCTACCATGGTATAGGTGTTGCAAATTTCCTTTTGGGGAAATTTGAGCCTGACTTTGAGAAGAGAGTTGAGTATCTTACAAAGGCAATTGAAGCCTTCAAAGAAAGCCTTGAGTACTTTGAAAGCGACGATACGCTTGATATTGCTTCGACACGCTCGCATCTTGCATCTTCTCTTCTTGAACTTGCACTCATAAAGGAAGATAGGGAGTTGTTTGAGGAAGCACTTGATAACTACAAATATGTGCTTGAAATTTATAAAGACAAATCACTTGAAGATTACGGGACGACACTTTTTAACATTGGCACTCTGTATTTGAATGAATCGAGGCTAAGGGATATTGATGAAAAAACAAAAGTCGAACTTCTTGAGAACGCACTGAACTATTTCGAGGAGTCGCTAAACTACTTCCCCAATGATACCCATAAAGAAAGTTTTATACGTATAAATTACGAAATTGCCGTGTGCTTAAGGGAGCTTTTCTTTCTTAAAAATAGCCCCGAACTTATTGAAGAAGTTAAAGAACACATTGAGGTAATTATTGATGACATTGACGAGTCAAAAAACCCTTATACATATCTTACATCTCAATTTTTCTTAGGGGAGGCTTATTTCTACCTTGGGGATAAAGAAAAAGCACTTTCTCATTACGAAGAGTCACTTCGTGTTGCAGAAAACTTTGATAAGGAATTAGCGCAGAATATAAAAGAGGTTATAGAGAAGATTAAAAGCATATGATTGAAGAAATTGCAAAAGTAATTCAATCTTCAAGAAGTATTTCGGTATTAACAGGTGCGGGAATTTCTGTTAATGCAGGGATCCCTGACTTTAGGGGAGAAAAAGGGATATACACGCAGGGTTTGTACTCTGAAAGCGTTTTTGATATCGATTACTTTTTAGAGAATCCGAAACTCTTTTATGATTTTGCAAGGGAAATGTATCCTGTTTTTGAAAAAGCAGAGCCTACGAAAGCCCATAAGTTTCTTGCAGAAATTGGAAGTAAAAAGCCTGTTTGCATAGTAACCCAAAACATAGATTTCTTACATGAGAAAGCAGGCTCAAAAAGTGTGATACATTTGCACGGAAGCATTGAACACTCACACTGTGTTAAATGTGGCAAATACTTTTCATTTGAGGAGTTAAAGAATCTTATAATAACAAATGATGTGCCTCGCTGCGATAGATGTGGAGGCTTAATTAAACTGGATGTTGTTTTCTTTGGGGAGCCTGTTTTGGACTTCGACAAGGCGGTGCATTGTGTTGAGAATTCAGAAGTTTTTCTTGCATTGGGTACATCGTTAGAGGTTTACCCTGCAAATACTCTTGTTCAATATGCTTCAGGAAAAAGAATCCTTGTTAATATTAGGAAAACTCAAATGGATTATTATTTTGACTTTGTTATACATGAGGACCTTGATGAATTTTTTGAAAGATTAGAAGATTTTATGGAGGTGTCTTATGAGTAAGATTCTTTACCTTGGACATGCAACCTTTGTAATTATTAATGATTTTGGGAACATCGTTATTGACCCATTTTTTACGGGGAATCCTCTAAATCCTATGAAGGTTGAAGATTGCAAGGCAAAATACATTCTTGTTACACACGGTCACGGAGACCATCTTGGGGATACTGTTGAGATAGCAAAGCATAATGACTCAACGGTCGTTGCTATTTACGAGGTTGCAAATTTCCTTGGGAAAAAAGGTGTTAAAAACTTAGTGCAGATGAATATTGGAGGGACAGTCAAATTTGATAAATTTTCTGTGAAGATGGTTGAGGCAATTCACAGTTCATCAATTGAGGTTGAAGGTGATTTAATATACGGTGGGAATCCTGCGGGATTTGTGGTAAAACTTGAAGATTTAACAATCTACCATGCAGGTGATACCGCCCTGTTTTCTGATATGAGCCTTATTGGTTCCCAGTTTTCGCTTGATTTTGCCTTTTTGCCTGTCGGGGGTCATTTTACAATGGACATAGACGATGCCCTTATGGCAGTTAAAATGCTTCATCCAAAGTATGTGATCCCCATGCACTACAATACCTGGGACATAATAAAAACAGATGTCGAAAAATTTAAGGAAATGGTTGATAAAGAGACAAGAAGTAAGTGCCTTATCCTTCAACCGGGAGAAGCATTTTGATGGAACAAAATTATGTTATTGAGTATCTAATTAATGGAGGTGATTGGAATGAAAAAATTTATAAGTTTGCTTTTGGTGGTTTCAATGGTTTTTACAGGCGTAAGTGCAGTTAAAGGAGAATCTTTACCTCTTGTAGGTAAAGTTGTAACCGACAGGAATGAGTATTCTCTAAATGAGACAGTGCGTTTCCTTTACACGGTTACAAACACAAGCGATAACCCGGTTACTTTGAAATTTAACAATTCGCAGATTTATGACTTTGTAATAATGAAAGGAAATACAATTATTTTCAAATGGGGAATTGATAGAATGTTTGCGCAGGTTATAACCGAGGTTACTATACCTGCACACGGGACAAAGGCATTTTCTGTTTCATGGGATATGGTTGATACGAAGGGTAAAAAAGTTGACACAGGCACTTACACTGTAAGGTTCTACCTTGTGAACAATTACGGAGTTGAAGCAACGACCACATTTACAATAGGAACACAATCATTCACGCCGGTTTTTCCTGACGTAACTGACTACTATGTTTCAAAGTACCTCAAGGTGCTTGTTGACAAAGGCATTGTAAAAGGGTATCCAGACAATACATTTAAAGGAGATAACAATCTTACAAGAGCAGAGGCAACAGTCCTCATACTACGAGCGCTCGAGATTACGCCAAAAGATTATAAGGCATCAACTTTTACAGATGTAAGCGTTTCCTACTGGGCTCATAACTACATTGAGGAAGCGGTAAAAAGAGGCATAGTGAAAGGTATTTCGCAGGACCAATTCGCCCCATCAAGAGTAGTCTCAAGAGGCGAGTTTGTAACTTTACTTATGAGGGCTTTGAACTTAACAAAACCTGATGCGGTATCGCCTTTTGCGGATGTTCCATACACTTATTTTGGATACAAAGAGATTGCAAGTGCCTTCGAATTGAATATAATACAGGGGTCGGTTGATAATATGCAACTTATGTTCTACCCAGGCGACCCGATAAAGAGAAAAGATGCGGTCCTTATACTTGCAAGAGCGATGGATGCAAAAAAATAATTTGAGGAGGTTTTAATGTTCATAGCAAACGAAAAAGATATAAAAGAAGGATTAACGACTGATGTCTATTTTGTCCGAACTGAAGAGATTTTAAAGAAAAAAGGCATAAATAACAATGTTGTTGCAGACTTTACTGTCCAGTGGCTTAAATACCCCTGGGGTGTTTTTGTAGGGCTTCCAGAAGTTATAGAGGTACTCGAAGGAAAGAATGTAAGCCTTTATGCCCTTCCCGAGGGAAGTATCTTCACTTCAAGGGATATAAGAGGCTACCCTGTGCCTGTTATGGTAATTGAAGGTCCTTACCTTGAATTTGCCCGTTTCGAAACCCCCATACTTGGTTTCATATGTGAAGCATCAGGTATTGCAACAAAGAGTGCAAGGATAAGAAAGATTGCAAACGATAAAAGTGTGCTTTCATTTGGAATAAGGAGGATGCACCCTGCAATTGCCCCGATGATCGATAGGGCTTCTTACATAGGTGGTTGCGATGGTGTCTCGAGCCTTATTGGTGCAAAGACCATTGGGAAACCTCCAACGGGAACGATACCTCATGCACTTATTATAAATATGGGTGGCATTGTCGAAGCGGTGAAGGCATTTGACGAAATAATTGACCCATCTGTTCCTCGTCTTGCGCTTGTCGATACCTTCCAGGATGAAAAGTTCGAATCCCTTCTTGCGGCACAAACTATCGGTAAGCGCCTTTATGGAGTAAGGCTTGATACACCTGGCTCTCGTCGTGGTAGCATTGTTGACATTGCAAGAGAAGTGCGATGGGAACTTGATTTGAGAGGGTTTAATCATGTGAAAATTCTTGTTTCAGGTGGACTTGACGAGGAAAGTGTCCAGAAACTCGTTGATTCGGGCGTTGTGGATGGTTTTGGTGTGGGTACATCTATTTCAAATGCAGATACAATTGATTTTGCAATGGATATTGTTGAGGTTAATGGCACACCAATTGCAAAGCGTGGAAAGTACTCTGGAAGAAAGAAAGTGTACAGAAGATTTGAAAACGGCAAAGTTATTTACGAGGTAAAAAAGGCTAACGAAAGCGGTGTTGGGGAAGAAGCACTTGTGCCCGTGATTCTAAATGGTAAAGTTGTCTATAATGAAAGAACTCCCGAAGAAATAAGGAATTATGTTTTAGAACAACTTTCAAAAATTGAAGAGTTATAATGAGCGAACTTGAGCCACTGGCTTCGAGGGTAAGACCTAAAACAATAGAAGAATTTGTAGGGCAGGAGCACCTTGTAGGAGTGGGTGCTCCTCTTTTTAATATGTACAAAACAGGAAAACTTACTTCTTTTATCATCTGGGGACCACCAGGTTCAGGAAAAACGACAATTGCTCAAATTCTCACGCAGGGAAGGAAGACCATTACAATTTCTGCAACAACAGAACATATAAAAGATGTTAAAAAACTCCTCCAGAGTCTTACAAAGGAAAATCTTTTTTCAACTGAAAAACCCGTCGTTATTGTGGATGAGATACAGCACTTCAATCGAAAAGAGCAGGATGCATTTTTATCTTTCATCGAACAGGGAAAGATAATTTTAATAGCACTCACAACGGAAAATCCTTCCTTTTATGTAAATAATGCACTTCTTTCAAGACTTTCTTTATTTGTGTTTAATAAGTTAACAAGAGCTCATGTGAGAAAGATTCTTGAGAATGCCATTAACAAAGACGAATTTCTTAAAGATTTAAAGTTTGAAGAGGGAGTGTTAGACTATATTTCTGAAATTTCGGACGGGGATGCAAGAAAGGCGCTAAACATACTTGAAAATGTTTCAAAAAACGCAAAAGAGGGACTCGTTTCTCTTGAGATTGCAAAGAAGTTTGGAAGTGTTTCTCTTTCATATGGTAAAGAGGCACATTATGATCTTATTTCGGCGTTCATTAAAAGCATGCGTGGGAGCGACCCTGATGCAGCCCTTTATTATATGTACCGAATGATCGAGGCTGGGGAAGACCCCCTTTACATTGCAAGGCGAATGATAAGATTTGCTTCAGAAGACATAGGGCTTAAAGACCCAATGGCACTTGTTATTGCAGTTTCAGCCTTTGAGGGTTCCAATGTGATTGGTCCACCTGAAGGGTATCTACTTTTAGCGGAGGCATGTGCATATCTATCCAGGGCACCAAAAGATAATGCCCTTTATCTTGCTGAAAATGAAATTTTAGAAACAATCAAGGAAACCGGCTCTTTGGAAGTCCCGTTAAAATTAAGGAATCCTGTAACAAAACTAATGAAAAATCTTGGCTACGGTAAGGACTATAAGTATCCTCATAACTTTGAGGGGCATATTGTAAAAGGCGAAACTACCTTCCAGAGGAACTTAAAGGCAAAAAGTTTTTGAAAGAGGATTGATTATTGTTAGGTCCAACTTTTTTTAAACCTAATGGTGTAATCTTTTTTTGTCGAAACTTGTAATTTACTTTTTTGGATTTTTTCCATTTATATTGCAAAAATTTTTTAATGTACTATAATTTATTTAACCGCACAAGGTTGCGGAAATTTTTTACGGAGGTATTTTAGAAGTGGAAAGATTAACAGGAAGAGTTAAGTGGTTTAACTCGCAGAAAGGATTTGGGTTTATCGTCCCAGACAATGGTG
>Ga0081479_109793_pt1 | contig 26262 bp, 23 predicted proteins | sample MamHotmetagenome_FD_70984 | JGI IMG/M metagenome (GOLD analysis project Ga0081479, IMG submission 70984) | Hot spring cone microbial streamer communities from Mammoth Hot Spring (Liberty Cap Streamers), Yellowstone National Park, USA - T=72 v2... | ecosystem: Environmental > Aquatic > Thermal...
CTTTGAGAGATAATCGCAAGCACGGTTTCAGAGATTTGGCTTCTAGAGATACCAAGTCTTTCAAGTCTATTTAATGCTGCAGTGGCGTTAGCAGTATGTATAGTGGTTATAGTTAAATGTCCAGTAGATGCGAAATCAAAAGCTATTTTGGCTGATTCTATATCCCTTATCTCTCCTATAAAAAGAATATCTGGGTCCTGTCTAACAGAAGCCTTTAATAAATTTGAAAAAGTCGCTCCGGATTTTTCGTTGACTTCCTGTTGAACTGCCTTAGGAATTCTTAATTCAACAGGGTCCTCTACGCTCATTAATTTTTTTTTATCGAGATTTAGCATGGATATAAAAGAATAAACTGTAGTTGTCTTTCCTGAGCCAGTTGGAGCGGCGATAACTATAATTCCTTGAGTAGAATTGCTCAGATTTTTTAGGATTTCGCTTTGTTCTTTATACATCCCAAGTTCTTCTAATGTTTTTATTTCAGAATTCATGTCTATTATTCTTGCTACCAGTTCCTCGCCGTAATTGGTGATAGTGGTCGAAATTCTAAGGATATATTTTTTATCGCCTATTTTAATGCTTAGGCTCCCATCTTGAGGCTTTCTTCGATCAGTTATGTCCATTTTTGAAAGCGCTTTTAGTCTTGTTATAACCATAACTCCGCTTTCATGTCTTAGTTTGCTGTTTTCGATTAAATCGCCATCTATTCTATATCTAACAATATAATATTTATCTTTTGGCTCTATATGTATATCGCTTGCTCTAAGTTTTATAGCATTTTCTATTACTTTATTAGTTATGTATATAACCGGAGAGGTATCTATCTGCGATTTTAAATCTTTTTCTATGTTTATGGAATTATCTTCTCCTATAGTTCCAACTTCACTTTTTTCCGGATTTTTCAAAAGGTGTATGGCTTTTGTTATATTATCTATGTTAGAAATAGCTATTTTAACTCCATCAATTCCTAAACTGTTTAAAATGTTCAAATAGTCGATATCAAATGGATTTGATATTAAAAAATATTTAATTCCGTCTCTTATTAAAAAAAGAACTTTATGGTTTTCTATGAATTTAAAGGAAAGAATATTGCTATCCACTTCATCTATAGACACTGAATCTATATATTTATAGCCTAAGTAATCAGCAGCCTCTTCATAATATTTATTTTCATCAAATCCATTTGAGGTGAATATTTCCTCGAATTTCTCGAAATTTAAATTATTTATAGAGTTTAATTCAATTTTGTATTTCTTTGCGATATGAAAGACAAAACCTTTAAAGTTTTTTTTTCTAATCTCTGCCGAAATCATATCGTCTTCACTGCTTGATAGATTAATTATTTTTTTTAATTCTTGTTCTATTTTGTCATGTCCATAAATAATGTAGTTCACTTTTTTTATCAGATGATTATTCGTTCCCTTTGAATTGCTTAATAAAAGAACTTTAGTAAAATTTAATTTATCGATAAAATCGCTTTTTTTAATGTAAGTTTCATAGTCGAATAAAATTATTTTTCCGTCAAATTTTTTAATTTTCTCTATAACAGACATGTTATCGGTATTTGGTTGCAAGTTTATAATCAAGGACTCGATATTTAGCTTATTGGCTATTATTTTAAGCAGATAAAGTGTTTCTTCATTAAAGGAGATGAAAATAACTTTATTCATAAGTTATATCTAAATTTGAGAGATAATCTTCTAATTGTTCTATAATTTTTATGATTTTTTCTTTATCTTTATTTATGGCACTTGTTTCTAATTCTCTTCCTTTTTCTGTTATAAAATCAAACCCGTATCCGCTTCCTGATCCTATCATTTTATGACCTATTCTCTTTATCTCATCAAAATTCTCATCTAAAATTAAATTCTTTAGTTTTAAAAGTTCCTCTTTTCTCCTTTGGAGATAGTCTGGAATTATATCTATCAAATCTTTATCAACTATAACTTTATAATTCATAAATTCACCCCTCTTTTTAATTATACAAATTTTTATATGATTTTGCATTAGGTCGAATTAAATCATAAGTTTTGTCCCTGAGCAAAAGATGGATAGTTCAAAATTATGTCCCTACAAATATTTCAATTATTCAAAATACTAAATCCCCCTTTATTTTTCCCTCCCGACGTTACGTCGGGGGGATGTATGGGGATTTCAATTTGTCTTTATTTTATTTGCAGGGAAAAATTTATAGAAAAACTTATGAGAGTAAAAGAAAATATTAAAATTAATAAGAGTTTATGCATAAATTTTGGGGACATTTTTTGAACTAACGAATCTTATTTCATGGACATTGAATTTTGATCTTACAAACAAATATATAAGTTTTTTAGTTTGAAAATTTTATAAAATCTGTGATAAAAAATAGTATAGATTTAAAATCAGGAAATATTTTTAAAATATCAATATTTTGTTTGTAAAATTGCAAATTTTGGTATTCTATAATTATTATAATCCTTAAAAAAATACTATAATTTAGTTTATGCAATGGATTTTACAAATACCAGCACTTTTTTTTGCCATAATAGTCCATGAGTTTGCTCATGGATATGTTGCATATAGAAAGGGTGATGATACAGCATATTTAAGTGGAAGATTGACTTTAAATCCAATTTCTCATATAGATCCAATTGGAACAATAATTCTTCCCGCCATTTCTCTTATAACTGGTGCGCCTCTTATAGGTTGGGCAAAACCAGTTCCTGTAAACCCGTATAATATGAATGATCCTTATAGAGATATGGTTTGGGTAAGTGCGGCAGGACCTTTTGCTAATATAACTCTTTCGTTTTTTTCCGCTGTTTTGGTAAGTTTTTTTTATCTTATAGGACTTCATAAATTTTTTATTTTTCTTCCTTTTATATACATCTTTCATTATCTGGTCTATATAAATCTTATTCTTGCTTTTTTTAACTTATTTCCCTTATATCCACTTGATGGAGGACAGATACTTTTAAATATCCTTCCTTATAGATGGAGGGAAAAGTATGAGAAAATAATTCCATACAGTATGTATATAATAATTTTTCTGATTATCACGGGACTTATAAGGTACTGGATTTTTATTCCAATGGAAATTATTCTTAAATTTTATTCACTTATAGGTTTAAAAATTTTTCCATTTTAATGGAGAAGTTTATGGAAAAAAAAGTTGTTGTTTCTGGAATGAGACCTACAGGAAGATTACATCTTGGAAATTACTGGGGAGCACTTCATAATTGGATAAAACTTCAGAATGATTATAAATGCTATTTTTTTATAGCAGATCTTCACTCCCTTACTACTGCCTATGATAATACAAGCGATATATATGAAAACTCAATACTTATGATTGTTGATTGGCTTAGTTGTGGAATTGATCCAAATAAAGCAGTAATATTTAGACAATCAGATATAAAAGAGCATTACCAACTTCATTTAATTCTTTCAATGATTACTCCAATATCTCATCTTTTAAGAAATCCAACATTTAAAGAACAACTTGTTGAGATTTATAAAAGAAAATATCAAGGTCAAGAAGATAAAGCCAAAAAAGCAACTGGTTATATTGAAAAAATTGGTGAAATTTCTCAGATGGAGAGAGATGAAATTGATGCTATGAATAGCGATGCTGCAAATTATGGTTTTCTTGGCTATCCTGTACTCCAAAGTGCTGATATACTTTTATATGATGCGGATTTTGTTCCTGTTGGAAAAGATCAACTTGCACATATTGAAATAACAAGAGAGATTGCAAGAAGATTTAATAAGTTATTTTCTTCTATTTTAAAAGAGCCCCAAGCACTACTCACAGAAAATCCTCTTTTACCAGGTATTGATGGAAAAAAGATGTCAAAATCATATGGAAATACTATATACATTGGTGAAAACGGAGAGGAATTAAGAAAGAAGATAATGAGAATGTATACAGATCCTCAGAAAATAAAAGCGACTGATAAGGGAAATCCAAGTGGTTGTGTTGTTTTTGCATTTCATAAAATTTATAACTCAAATTTTAAAGAAAGAGAAGATGAATGCAAGGAAGGGAAAATTGGATGTGTTAACTGTAAAAAGCATCTTTTTGAAATTTTAGATAAAATAATGAAAGAAATAGATAAAAAAAGAAATCATTATCTTTCAAACAAAAGTGTTATTCTTGAGATTATAGAGAAAGGAAATATTTTGGCGTCAAAGGTTGCTAGTGGAAAATTTGAAGAGGTTATGAAGGTGGTTAAATTAAGATGAATGGAGATACAATTGAGATACATCTTGAAGTTTTTGAAGGTCCACTGGATCTTCTTCTTTATTTAATAAAAAAGAACAATCTTGATATTTATAATATTCCTATATCAAAAATAACAGAGGAGTATTTACATTATCTTGATATAATGAAGGAATTAAATCTTGATGTGGCAGGTGAGTTTCTTATAATGGCTTCTACATTGATGCAGATAAAAACAAAGATGTTGATGCCAAAACATGAAATAGAGCAAGAAAAGGGAAAAGATCCAAGAACAGATCTTGTAAAAATGCTTGAAGAGTATCAGAAATATAAAGCGGCATCAGCATTTCTTCTTGAAAGATTTAATAAGTATAAGGATATATTTTATAGGGGATCACCTGTTTTTTCCACAGAGGATAAACATCTTGAAGTTGAAATAGCTTATCTTCTTGATGCTGTAAAAAAAGCATTTGAGAGATTAAAAGGAAAAATTGAAATAGAGGCAGAGGATGTTCCAATTGAGTCACGAATAGAAAAAATAATAACCATGATAAAAGAAAGAAAATGGATGCTACTTGATGATGTTTTTAGAGATGAAACAAAGGTTAGAGGAATAATTACATCTTTTCTTGCTCTGCTTGAACTTGTTAAACTTGGAAAAATAAGGGTTGTTCAAGAAGAGAATTTTTCTGAGGTTAAAATTTTTCTTGTTGAAGAGACACAATCTTAATTAACTAAAAGGAGCGGTTATGGATGAGATTGAATTAAAAAAAATTATTGAGACACTTCTTTTTATAACTGATGAACCGCTTTCAGCACAAAGAATTGCAAAGATATGCGAAATAGATGATGTTGAGTATATAAAATCAAAACTTGAAGAATTAAAACATGAGTATGATCTAAACTCAAAAGCATTATCTATAGTTCAAGTTGCTGGTGGTTGGCAGATGGCAACAAGACCTGAGTATGGAATATGGGTGAGAAAACTTTACCAAACAAGATTAACTTTAAGACTTTCAAATGCTGCTCTTGAGGTTCTTGCAATAGTTGCATTTAGACAACCAGTAACAAAAGCGGAGATTGAAGCAATAAGAGGAGTGGATTCCTCTGGACCTCTTGATACACTCCTTGAAAGAAAACTTATTACAAGCATAGGAAGAAAAGAAACTCTTGGAAGACCAATAATCTATGGTACAACTGAAGAGTTTTTAAAGCAGTTTGGTTTGAATAGCCTTGAGGACCTTCCAAAACTTGAAACAATAATTCCACCTGAGATTATAAAAGAGGTTGAAGAAAAAATAGCAAATTCTCAAAAAGTTTCTAATGAGGAAAATGACTCTTCTAATAACAAACCTATTGAAGAAATAAATGATACTAATGAAAATGATTTAAATATTAGCAAAAAAGAAGATATAGAAAAATCTCTTGATGCTTCTAATAATTTAGAAAATTAAATCAATGAGACCACATTTTAGAAAAGATATTTTAAGTTCAAACTGGGTTATAGTAAGCGATCTTAGATCTAAAAGGCCAAATGATTATAAGGATCATAATGTAAAATGTCCTTTTTGCCCTGGCAATGAAGATGAAACGCCACCATCTATTTTTTCTTTTCCAGATGAAAAGAAATGGATTTTAAGAGTTGTTCCAAATAGGTATCCTGCAGTTGAGTTTTATAATGATGAGTTTTTTGAAAATGAAGGAATTTATAAAAAAGAGTATCTAAATGGAGTTCATGAGATTGTAATTGAATCACCAAAGCATAATTTAAAAATTTATCAAATAAAGCATTATGATAAAGTTCTCTTTATCTTTGCTGAAAGGATAAAAGAACTCTATAAATTAAATGGTGTAAAATATGTTATTGTTTTTAGAAACTATGGGGCAAAAGCAGGTGCAAGTTTAAGGCATCCACATTCACAAATAATTGCACTTCCATTACTTCCTGTAAGAATTGAAGATGAACTAACGCATTTTTTCAAGTATAAATCTAAAAATAAAAAGTGTCTTGTTTGTGATATTATTAAAAATGAGATTGAGATTAATAAAAGAGTTATTTTTAGAACCAAGAATTTTATTGCTTTTAATCCATTTGCATCTAGATTTAATTTTGAAGTTATGATAGCACCAATAAATCATGAGATGCATTACTGGAAAGAGAAAAACTTTAAAGAATTAAAAGAAGTTTTAGACTTTGTTTTTATTCGTCTTGATAAATGCATTGATGATCTTTCATATAATCTAGTAATCCACACAGCACCTTATAATTGCAAGGATTTCCATTGGCATATAGAAATTCTTCCAAAACTTGCTATGCCTGCTGGCTTTGAATGGGGAAGTGGATTTTTCATAAATAGCATCTCGCCAGAAAAAGCCTGTGAGATCTTAAAAAAAGGGAGAAGAGTAAAAATAGACTAAGGAGGTTTTATGAAGATTGCATTATGTGCAAGTGAGGCATTTCCTTTTGCAAAGACAGGAGGTCTTGGTGATGTTGTTGGATCGCTTGCAACATATTTTTCAAGATCTCAAGATGTGAGTTCTGTTGTTCTTTTCCTTCCAAAATACAGGGATATAGGAAAGACAGCATTTTCACTTAAAAAGATTAGTGGTAATTATTTGGTTCCTGTTGCTGATAGAATAGAAAAGATTAATCTTTATCATGTTAAATGGGGAAAAGTTGATGTATATCTTGTTGATGTTCCAAAATATTTTGATAGGCCTGGTTTATATAGAAGTGAGAGTGGTGAGTTTTTAGATAATGATGAAAGATTTATAGTTTTTCAAAGAGCATTTCTTGAAGGACTTAAATTTATAGATTTTAAGCCAGATATAATTTCTGCTCATGATTGGCAGTGCGGGCTTGTACCTGCATATTTAAAAACTTTGTATCTAATGGATTCTTTTTTTGTAAAGACAAAATCAGTTTTTACTATTCATAACATTGCATATCAGGGAATGTTTGGTAAGGAGACATTTATTAAGGCAGGATTTTCCTGGTTTGATTTTACTCCTGATAAACTTGAGTATTATGGTGGAATCAACTTTATGAAAGCAGGAATTGTTTATGCAGATTTAATTACAACGGTAAGTCCCACATATGCAAAAGAGATTTGTGAGAACTCTCAGATTGCACGAGGGCTTGAAGGTGTTCTTAATTTTAGAAAAGATAAACTTGTTGGGATACTAAATGGAATTGACACTGAGGTCTGGGATCCTGCAATAGATACATTTATTTATCGTGGCTATGATGTAAGAAACGTTCTTAGAAATAAACCTTTTTGTAAAAAAAGTTTTCAAAAAGAATTTAATTTAGAAGAGAGAAAAGATAAAATACTTTGTGGATGTGTATCTCGGCTTGATTGGCAAAAAGGGATAGATATAATTGCTGATGTTTGTGAAGAGTTTTTTGATAAGATGCAGTTTGCAATTCTTGGAAGCGGCGATAAAGAGATTTCAAATAGATTAAAACAAATTGCAAAAAACAATCCTAAAAATTTTGTTTTTTTTGATGAGTTTAACGAGGAACTTGCACATAAGATATATGCTGCATCTGATGTTTTTTTAATGCCATCAAGATTTGAGCCTTGTGGGCTTAGTCAGATGATTGCATCAAGATATGGAAGTGTCTGTGTTGTAACAGAGACAGGTGGATTAAAAGATACAATATTTTATTATCCTGATGAACTTATAAAATCAAATGGTTTTACAATTCCATCACCAACTGCCTCAAATCTAAGATCTATCCTTGGTCATATAATTTCTGTTTATTCATCAAAAGAGATTTGGAGCAATATAATAAGAAATGCAATGAAATCAGATTTTTCCTGGACAAAATCAGTAAAAGAATATCTCGAAAACTTTAAAAAACTAATTTCAGAGATATAACCTCAACTCTTTACAAAATTTTAAAATCTGTAGAAATTATTACTAAAAAAGTGTTTATTCTATAAAAAGTTAAAAAAAGAACTAAGATGTGGAATTTTAGAAATAGTTAAAAAAGCTAAGATGAGAGACCTGTTTTTTAATTATAATAGCTATGATTATGCTAATCCAGGCGGTTATTCCAAGACCAACTAACCACATTATTATTTTCTCTATTCGCTCAAATCTTTTATCTACCTGCTCAAACCTTCTATCCATTAATTCTCTTAAGGCAGTTATTTCAGAGTCCAAGTGGGCAATATGATTAAACTAGTATTTAAGTAATAATGGTATTGCTTTATCGTCAGAAAGGACACCTTTCTCTTCTATTTCTTTTTCCGCTTCCCTGCATTTTCTTTAAAGAAATTTTAATAAAATTTGTGTTGTTTCTTTTTCAAACATATTCATCTTATGATTATAATATAATGTAGAAAAGTTAATAAGTCAATACCATTTCTATTTTTCTAAATTATTTGAGTTTTCTCTGTGGATGGTATTTAAGTATTTGGCTATTTAACTAAATAGTTTTAAACTTATAGGAAAATATTTTTTGAGGATAGTTATTAGTTAATTAACTTGAATTTTCATTATTTATCTATATTGCAGAAACACTTTTTATCATCCTTTCATATGTAATATTATTGGAGTGCAAAAAATACTAAAATTTTAATTATGTGTTCATCTATTCATCTTACTTATTTGTGTGGGGTTTTACAATAAATAATATTTAACTATTTAACTAAATAGTTGAAGAGGTAGATTAAAAGTTTTTTTGAAAATAGTGGTGAGTGGGAGAAATAATGATAATAGGAGGATGGGAGAAACGTCTGGGGAAACGAAGAGGGGGATTTTAAAAAACTTGATTTTTACTAAAAATAAAATTAAATTACACACATTTTTAATTATTCCCAAGTAGGGTTAAACATTAAAATAAACTTTATTTGTTTTTTAATTACTTTTTTTAAAATTTTATGGTTATACCCTAAAAATTAGCAAGTTTTTCTTGGCAGAGGAGAAAATAAAGAAAAAGAATAAATCAATACTATAAAATATTTATGTTAATCTTCTTTTACGATTTCTATGTCGCCGAATTTATTTATATTTGAACTAAATTTTTTGTAATCACCAACTATAAATATTAGATAGTTGTTTAAATCATAAAAATTTTCTGCAATCTTTTTAACATCATTTATAGTTACTGAGTTTATTTTCTCAGTGTATTTATATAGATAATCATCTGGATATGAGAAGATATCATAACTTGCTTTTTCATTTAAAAGCGATGATACATTTTCAAATCTAAATACAAAAGAATTTATTAATTGAGATTTCGCCATTTCAAATTCTTTTTCATCTATAACACCATTTTTTGCTTTTTGAAGTTCATTTAAAACATTTTCAATTGCTTCTTCTACACTTTCAGGCTTTGTCCCAAGATATGTCATTATAAATCCTGATTTATCCCTCTTTGAAAAATACTGATAAACACTATATGCAAGCCCTCTTTTTGATCTTATCTCATTACCAAGCCTTGATTGTATTCCTCCACCCATATACTCCATAAGCACTGAAAGCGGAAACTCTCTTTCATCATGCCTTTTTATTCCTTTATGCAAAATGACAATAAATGCTTGTCTAAGTGGTTTATCTATAACATATATTTTTTTGCCGGTTGCGATTTCTGGCTCTTTTATTTCATCTATGTTAGTAGTTGTTGCTGGTATTTTAGCAAGTTCTTTTGAAATTTTTGTAAACATCTCTTTTTCATCAAAATCACCACTTACGGAAAGTATTATATTCTTAGAAGTAAAAAATTTCTTATGAAACTCTTTTAGGTCATCAACTGTTATTTTTTCTATATTTTCTATTTCAGGTCTTCTTCCATATGGGTGATCTTTTCCAAAAAACATTCTTAATGCTTCTCTTGTCGCTTGCTTTGATGGTTCATCATTTCTTCTTTTAATCATTTCTATTATTTCCATTTTTTTTAGATTAAATTTCTTTATTTCAAAGGCAGGATTTGTAAGTATATCAACAAATATATCAAATACTTCATCAAAATCCTTCTTATGACAATACATTGAAATACTTCCATCTTCATTGTTTATTGTTGTATTTATCTCGGCACCAAGATACTCAAGTTTTTTATCAATATCTTCTGATTTATATTTTTGAGTTCCACCTTCTCTTAAAAGTTCAAAAAGGAGCGTTCCAAGTCCCACTTTATCATTTGGTTCATAAACCTTTCCGGTTTTTATAAAAGCAGTAATTTTTATTATAGGAAGAGTTTTGTCGCTTTTTATATATAATTTAAGTCCATTAGCATCAATTTTTAGTGGTTGAAGTTTTTCTGGTTTGTAATCAAGATTTTTATATTTTGGAATATTTAATTCTGCTTTTAATAAATTAGCTGTCATAAGCATTACTCCTGTTATTAATAGTTTTTTCATAAACTCTCCTTTTTTTATTTATTTTTTTCTTCAAGAAGATATACAGCTGTTCTTCTGTTTCTTTGAAGATATTTTTGAACTGCTTTAACTACATCATCACTTTTTACCTTTTTTATTTTTTCTATCATCTCCCATGAAAATTTCCAATCACCAAGAATCTGCTCATTGTAAGCAAGGGTTTGTGCAAATTCAAGATTGGATTCAAGATCTTTTAAAATGCTTATTTCGTAATTGTTTATTACTTTTTGTATTTCCCAATCTGTTGGTGGATTTGAAGGGAAGTTTTCTATTTCTTTCATTATTTCATTATCAAGTTCTTCTACAGTTGTGTTTCCTTTTGGAGCAGATGCAATTATAAATAATGAAGGGTATCTGTTGCCTGGAGTAGAATGATGACTTCCTATATAAAGAGCCATTTTCTTTTCCTCTACAAGTTTTTTATAAAGCCTTGATGTATTTCCATTTGCAAGTATTTCAGAAGCTACGATTAATGCTGGCATATCATCAGCATTTATTCCATCATTTTTAAAAGCAATTTTAAGCATTGGCTTTGAAGGAAAGTAAACTTTTATTATCTTTTCTGCATTTTGAGGTGGTTCTTTGGTATAGTTTTGATCTGGAACTATTCCACTTTGCCAATCACCAAAGTATTTTTCTGCAAGTTTTATTACCTTTATAGGATCTACATCCCCTACAATAGCAAGTGTTGCATTGTTAGGGAGATAAAATTTTTTGTAGAACTCAATTGCATCTTTTCTTGTTAGATGCATTACATCATCTTCCCATCCTATTGTTGGATTATGATATGGATGTGCTACAAAAGAATGTGAAAATAAATTTTCCCAACTTACTCTTGAAGGGTCTGATTTATTCATCCTAAGTTCCTCAAGTACAACGCTTCTTTCTTTATAGAAATCTCTCAAAACTGGATTTTTAAATCTCTCAGACTCTATTATAAAATATGACTCAATCCTATCAGAGGGAAGAGAGACAACATAGCCAGTATAATCAGTTGATGTAAAAGCATTCATTTGATTTTGCCCAAGTTCGTTGTATATCTTCCAAAATTCCTCTCTTACCTGATATTTCTCTGCTTCATTTTCAAGTTTTGTTGCTTCTTCTTTTAATTTTTTTATCTTTTCTTCGTCTTTATTTGGTTTTTTATCTTCTTTGTTTATCTCTTCATAAATAGAATCAATTTTTTCAAGAATCTCTTTCTCTTTACTCCAGTTTTTTGTTCCTATTTTATCAGTTCCTTTAAAAGCCATATGCTCAAATAAGTGAGCAAGTCCAGTTTGTCCTTGTATATTATCAACATTTCCTACTTTAAACATCATTGTAAATGATACAACTGGGGCAAATTTTTTCTCATATATTAAAAGTTTCATTCCATTTTTAAGTTTGTAATAAATTACTGGTGGATATTTTGGAGATGTTTCAACATAAGCATTTAGTTTTTTTAATTCTTCTATTTTTGAATTATCCATAGCAAACACTCCTATACTCATTGATAATATGATTAAAAATACCTTCATATTTTCCTCCACACAAAATATTATATAATTATTTTAGCTCTTGATAAAAAGAGACGAATTAGATAAAAATTTTTGTTTTTGAAAATAACCTGGATAGTTCAAAGTTATGTTCCCAAAAATATTTCAATTATTTAAAATACTAAATCCTCTTAAATTCCTCCCGACATAACGTCGGGACGAGAGAAATTTCAATTTGTATTTACTATGCAAAAAAGAAAACCAAAAAGTTTATAGAAAAACTTAGGAGATTAAAGGAAAAGAAAAATAGTAAAATAATAGTAGAGGAGTTAGAGGTTTATGCATAGATTTTGGAAACATTTTTTTGATCTAGCGAATCTTACTTTATGGACATTGAGTTTTAACCTAACATCTTTAAGGAGATTTTATGAACCTAAGAATTAGCGAACATCCTATAATTGATATAAATAAAAATAGAAAAAAAGTTGAATTTTATTTTGAAGGTAGGAAAATGAGTGCATTTGAAGATGAAGTAATATCTTCAGCACTTTATGCAAACGGTATAAAAATATTTAGTTATCATAAAAAAGATGGTTCTCCGCAAGGCATTTTTTGTGCTAATGGGCAGTGTGCTCAGTGTAGTGTTGTTGCTGATGGGGTTGTAGTTAAGGCATGTATTACAAAAATAAAAGAGGGAATGGATATAAGAACTCTTAAAGGAGTTGCAAAACTTAAGGAGTATGATTCTTCAAAGATGGAGTTTTCTTCTATCCAAGATATTGATACCGATGTTCTTATAGTTGGTGGTGGTCCAAGCGGTATGAGTGCTTGTGAAGAGATAGCAAAGTTCAATCTTGATGTGATACTTATTGATGATAAATCCAAATTTGGAGGGAAACTTGTTTTACAAACTCATAAATTTTTTGGTTCTGTTGATGATTGTTATGCTGGAACAAGAGGAATAGATATAGCAGAAAAACTTTATTCAAGTATTTTAAAGTATCCTTCAGTTAAATTATTAAATGAAGCGACATGTTTTGGAGTTTTTGCTGATAAAAAAGTTGGTGTGATAAGAAATGGTGTTTGTTATCTTATAAAACCAAAGGCGGTAATTTTTGCTACTGGTGCAAGAGAAAAAATGCTTTTATTTGATGGAAATACATTACCTGGTGTTTATGGAGCTGGCGCATTTCAAACGTTATTAAATAGGGATTTGATAAAACCATCTGAAAGATTATTTGTTATAGGTGGTGGTAATGTTGGACTTATTACTGCTTATCATGCTATTCAAGCAGGGATAAAAGTTGTTGGACTTTGTGAGATTGCTGATAGATGTGGAGGATATAAAGTTCATGAGGATAAAATTAAAAGACTTGGAGTAAAGATTTTTACAAGGCATACTGTTTTAAAGGTTGAAGGAAAGGAAAGTGTAGAGAGAATAATTATCTCTGAGGTTGATGATAAATTTGTTCCTATTAAAGGAAGTGAAAAAGTTTTTGAGGTTGATACTGTTCTTGTTGCTGCGGGACTTTCTCCAATAAATGAGCTTTATAATGAGGCTATTAAGTTTGGAATGTTAGCATTTGTGTGTGGTGATGCAGAAGAGATTGCAGAGGCCTCTGCAGCAATGTTTTCAGGAAAAATATGTGCTCATAAGGTTTTAAAAGAACTTGGTTTTATAACAAAAGATGTTCCAAAATTCTGGTTTGAAAAACTAAATATTTTAAAATCAAGACCTGGAAAAATTGTTCAAAATTCAAGTCTAAAAACAAACCTTAATGTCTATCCTGTAATACATTGTAGACAGGAAATTCCTTGCAATCCATGTTCAACTGTATGTCCAAAGAAATCAATAAAAATAAATCCGGCAAATATTATGGAAGTTCCAGTTTTTGATGGTGAGTGTATTGGTTGCTTTAAATGTCTTTTAATATGTCCAGGGCTTGCAATTACAATTGTAGATAAAAGAAAAGATCCTTTAAATCCAATTGTCTGGGTTCCATTTGAAATAAATCCTTCTTTCAAGAAAGGTGATAGAGTTTTGGCTGTTGGTGAGGAAGGAGAATTTTTAGGAGATTTTGAGGTTGTAGATATTAAAAATTTTACGGCTGAAAAGACAAAAGTAATAGGTATTAAAGCAACTAATGAGGTTTGCGATAAGATCTCTTCAATAAAAATTCTTGATGAAGAAAATTTTATTAAGTATTCAAGTCATATTTCAAATATGAGTGATGATGTTATTGTATGCAGGTGTGAAAGGGTTAGCCTTGGTGAGATTAGAAAATGGATAAGAAAGGGAGTTAGAGATTTAAATCAATTAAAAGCTCTTACAAGGCTTGGAATGGGTGCATGTGGATCTAAAACTTGTGGGCAATTGATATATTCTGTTTTAAGAAGTGAAGGAGTTGATTTTAAAGAGGTTAGAGATCTTACTAAGAGACCTCTTTTTGTTGAGGTTGAGTTTCAGAGTTTTTGCGTAAGCGGAGATGATGATAAAAAGAAAGCAGATAATTTTAGTAATTTTTAGTTTTATATAAAAGGAGTTTTTTATGAAAACATTTGATATTATAATAGCAGGAGCAGGAAGCGTTGGAGTTCCCCTTTCAATGTTTCTTTCAAAGGAAGGATATAAGGTTTGTGTTATAGAAAAAAATTCTTCACCTGGTCAAGGTCAAAATAAAGCAGCGATAGGTGGTGTTAGAGCAACACATTCTGATTCTTCAAAAATAAAAACTTGTCTTAAAAGCATTGAGATATTTTCTACTTGGAAAGAGATTTATGGCGATGATATAGGATGGAGAAAAGGTGGATATCTTTTTCCTGTATATAGCGAAAATGATGAAAAAGTTTTAAAAGATCTTCTAAATATCCAGAAAAAATATGGACTTAATATAGAGTGGATAAGTGCTGATGATGTGAAATCAATTGTAAAAGGAATAAATACTGAAGGTTTGAGAGGGGGAACGTATTCTCCTGATGATGGTTCTGCATCTCCTCTTCTTTCAATAAATTCTTTTTATTTTAAATCACTTGAGTATCAAACAGAGTTTGTATTCAATGAAAAGATTAACGAAATAACAAAAAATAAAAATTTTAAAATAAAAACAGATAAAAATGAATATGAAAGCAAGTATTTTATAAATTGTGCTGGAGCAAATGCAAAAGAAATTTCACTTATGCTTGGTGTCGATATACCTGTAAAACCAGATTCACATCCTGCTGGTATTACTGAACCAATAGAAAGGATATTTGAACCGATGATAGTGGATATTAGAAAAGGTGAAAAATCAAAGAACTTCTACTTTTATCAAAATTTTGAAGGACAGATAATATTTTGCTTAACACCCGAGCCACCAAGATGGGGTTATGATAGAAATTTTTCATCGGAGTTTTTAAATGAAATGGCAAAAAGAATTTTAAAACTTTTGCCTTCTCTTAGAAATGTAAGAATAAGAAGATTTTGGCAGGGTTTATATCCAATGACACCTGATGGTTTCCCTATTGTAGATTTTGATGCAGGAGGGGTTGAAAATTATATAGTTGCTTGTGGCATGTGTGGACAAGGGTTTATGCTTGGACCTGGTATTGGATGGGTTATTACAGAAATACTTTCCGGCAGAAAAAAAAGAGATGATGATATGATTATAAACTTTAAACTCTCAAGAAGTTTTTCCGGACAGGAAAAATTGAAATAAGTCCTATTTTTATATAGAACTAAAGTCCCTTGACATATCAATAATGGTAGTTTAAAATGTTATTAGTATGAAAAAGATTTTAATATCGGTGTTGTTGACATCTATATTAAGTTTAGAAGGAGAAGAGTTTTCTATTAAGATAGATAAAGACATTTCCTTAAATATTCCAAAGCCCAAAATACAAGTTGTAGATCAGAGTAATATCAAAAATTCAACCTACGAGTATGGTGATGATGATTTTGATCCAACACTTCCAAAAACTGAACCGCCGGAAAGTGTTAAATTTGCTATAAAATCTGAATCACTTAGTTTTGAAAAGTCTATTAAAGAAGATATTTATGATTTTAATATAACAGATTACAGACAAATTAAATATCTTGATCTCGTTATAAAAAATGCAAAAGCGCAAAATTTTGATGTTGAATTTGTGCTTTCTATTATAAAAAAAGAATCTAATTTTAATCCAAAAGCAAAAAGCAAGGTTGGTGCTATGGGATTGATGCAAATAATGCCTGATACAGCAAGATGGCTTGGACTTAAGAATATTTCAAAGCTTTATCACCCAGACACCAACATAAAATATGGAATAAAGTATTTAAGATATCTTTTTAATTATTTTAAAGGAGAGATTCCAAATGAACTTTCAAAAGAGGATATTAACGATAGATATGTCTTAAAAGTTATTGCAGCATATAATGCAGGTCCTGGAAATGTAAAAAAATATGATAAACCTCCGCATAATGGAATTCCACCTTTTAAAGAAACTGTTGATTATGTCGATAAGGTAAGTTTTTATTTCGTAAAATTTGAAGGTCTTAATGTACCTAAGGATTAATAAACCAAAAACTTTTATTCCCTAAAGTAGATGTAAGCAAAAAACTTAGAAATGTGGAAAATTAGTAGATCACATTATCCAATTGAAGTGGATGTTTGATATCCGTTAGATCAAAAAAATGTCCCCGAAATCTATGCATAAACTCTTATCAATTTTAATATTTTCTTTTACTCTCATAAGTTTTTATGTAAAATTTTTTGTTTTATTTTTTGCATAGTAAAAACAAATTAAAATCCCCCTCAAGTCCCCCCTGACGTAAAGTTGGGAGGGAATAATAAGGGGGATTTATTGTTTTGAATAATTGAAATATTTTTAAGGACATAATTTTGAACTATCCATTTTATCTTTAGGGACAAAAATTATGATCCAATGCGTGGGATTATTATGCCGAAATTAATATGATATAATATAAAAAAGGAGATCTTATGGAGAAAAAAGTAAAAGATGTTATAAATAAAATAAAACCAATGCTTGAAGCAGATGGTGGTTCAATTGAACTTATTAGTGTTGATGAAAAGAAAGGAATAGTTAAAGTGAAACTTGTTGGGGCTTGTGGAGCATGCCCTTTTTCAGTTATGACTTTGAAAAATCTTGTTGAAAGAACAATAAAAGAAGAAGTACCAGAGGTAAAAGAAGTTGTAAGTGCTTAATATCTTTTGATGGTCTATATTAATCTTCATACTCACTCAAATTATTCTGATGGAACGCTTTCTCCAAAAGATGTTATTAAATTAGCAAAATCAAAAAATGTAAAATATCTTTCTTTAACCGATCATGATAATGTTGGGGGTTATGATCAAATTGATAAAGAAACTTTGAGTGATATAAATTTTATAACAGGTATTGAGATAAGTACAAAGGAGCATGATTATCTCCATATACTTGGCTATAAAATAAATATTAATAATGATGATTTTAAAAAAAAACTTTGTGAATGGAGGGAGAGGCGAATAATTCGTGTTAAAGAGATAATAAAAAAATTAAATGAGATTGGAATAAAAATTTCATTTGAGGATCTTGAAATAAATGATATATCAACAGTTGGAAGACCTCACATTGCAGATGCTCTTGTTAGAAAAGGATATGGTTCTACCAGGACAGAAGTTTTTCATAAATATCTTATTGAGGGACGTTATGCATATGTAGAGCCAATGGGACCTACTATAAAGCAATCAATTACTGCAATAAAAGAGGCAGGTGGAATTGCTGTACTTGCTCATCCTTCAACAATTGAAGGGAGTTTTAATGTTGAGAATGTTATAAAAGATTATGAATTTGATGGTATTGAAGCATATTATCCATCTCATACAAACTCAAAGATAAGAAAGTATCTTGATATAGCAAAAAGATATAATCTTATTATAACTGCAGGAACTGATTTCCATGGACCTCAAACAGATAGAGATATTATGGATATGTTTGTTTATGATGAAAATATATTCTCAAGGATTTTCTATGAATGAGATAGAAAATGAAATAATTAGATTGAAACAAAAGGGGCTTGGGTTGTTATGCTCTGGAGATTTAAAAACTATTGCAGAACTTACTCTTTCAATAAATAAACTTAAAAAAGAAAAAAATGCTGTTATTGCTGCTCACGTTTATCAAAAATCAGAAATAATACTTGGTGTTAGCGATTTCGTTGGAGATTCGTATAAACTTGCAAAAGAATGTAGCAAAGTTAATTCTGAGATAATAATATTTGCTGGTGTTAAGTTCATGGCTGAGACCGCAAAGATATTAAATTATGATAAAAGAGTTTTTATTCCTTCAATTGAAGCTGGATGCACCTTAAGTGATTCTATCACAAAAAAAGATGTTCTTGAACTTAGAGAAAAATATCCAGATTCGCCGGTTGTTACATATATCAATACAACTGCTGATGTTAAATCTGTAAGTGATGTTGTTGTTACAAGTTCAAATGCAGAGAAAATATTAAGAAAACTTTTTGAGAAATATAAGAGAATTATTTTTATTCCTGATCAGTTTATGGGAAAAAATCTTGCTAAAAAACTTGGAAAAGAAGTTGGGAAGGATATAATACTTTGGAATGGTTCTTGTGTGGTTCATGAAAATTTTGATTCTGAGATAATAAAAGAATATAGAAAAAAGTACCCTAATATGATGGTTCTTGCTCACTCAGAATGCCCATCAAAAATAATTGAGAATTCTGATTTTATGGGTTCAACATCTGATATGATTGAACAGATAAGAAACACAAATGCTTCATATTATATGCTTGTAACTGAGTGTGGGCTTGGAGAACTGGCTTTCTCAATGTTCCCTGATAAAAAATTTATTGCGATGTGTCGACTATGTCCTTATATGAAGATGATAACGCTTGAAAATATCTTAGATACATTAAAAAATCTACCACCAGATAAAGAAATTATATTAGAGAAAGAAATTGTTATAAAAGCAAGAAAAGCAATAGAAAATATGTTTGAACTTGCCAAATAATTACAAATATTTGGGAAAAAAGTCCTATTTTTAAATGTGAGTTTTATTACTTAATTTTTTAGTTTTATATGCTAAAATATTAATGTATTGATTATGGGTTTAAGGGGGAAGGGATGTATAGAGAAATTATAAAAAGGAATAATGATAAAAAAGGTATAAATTATTATCCCAAAAAAGATGATAAATGGAAGAATGTTATGTCTGCCACAGATAAACTTGTTAAGTATTTTATTATTTTGAGAAAAGATATGAAACTAAATTAAGTTTTTATATTAAATAAACTTTTAGAAAAATAAGAAATTAAGGCACGACCTTCAATTTGCATTCAAAATTTTTTTGAAACTAAAAATAGAATGTCTCTAAATGTATAATTTTATTTTTATTTTGTAAATTTCAAAATATGTTATAATAGAAAAAAGGAAGTTTATTTTAAAGGAGAAAGTATGGTTAGTGTTAATGTTAAATGTCCTCATTGTGGAAAATCACTTATGGATAAAAATAAAATAATTGATGGTAAGCCTGCTATAGCTGTAAAAATAACATACGGTGGGAAAAAATCAATTCTTTATTTAAGTTCAGTTTATGGAAGTTATAACATAGAAACAGGTCTTGATGTTCCAAAATCAAAGATTGCAGGTTTTAGGTGTATACACTGTGATGCAGATCTTAAAATTGAGAGAAGATGTGATTTATGTCGCGCTCAGATGGTTTCTTTTGCTCTTGTTGGTGGTGGAAATGTATCAATTTGTTCAAGAAGGGGTTGCAAAAAACATGTAATAGAGTTTGAAGATCCACAAAAAGAACTTGAAGCATTTTACAGATCTTATATAAAAGAGTATAAAGATTTAAAATAATTTCTTCATTTTTAGAAAATTAATTTTAAAAGAATGAAAAAAGTTTTTTTGATTACTCTTTTTCTTTTGGTTGGTGGAGGTGTTTATATTTACAAAATTATAAAATCTTATAATGTGTCAATTCTTAATCTTGAAAGCGAGAAACAAAAAAAGATAAACGAAAAGAAATTTAATAATGATACAAAAAAAGAAAATAATGAACTTAAAGATATTCAAACTCCTGATATAAATTATACAAGTAAACTTGATATAGTTGGTGACAAAGATTTTGTAAAAAAAGTAAAAGATTCGTTAAAAATACTTTGGACGTATGATAGAGAGGGAAGTTTTAGGATAGTTAAAAATAATGTATTTAGAATAATACAATCAAACAGAACTACATTTTTTTATTATGATGATCTTCCAGTGATAGAGATATCAAATGAGATGTATAAAAATTCATCGGAAACATACCTTGCATCAGTGATTGCTCATATGGGATGGCATGCCTGGTATTTGAAAAACAAAAAAAAGAAAACTATAGAAGTTCCACACCCATCTCAAGATAAGATAGATAATACTCCTGTTAATATTTTTGGAAAAATAAAAAGATTTGATGATTTATATAAAGTTGAAGAGGAGGCATTTAATTATCAATTAAGTGTTCTTGAAAAAATAAATGCACCACAATCTGAGATAAAGATGCTTAAAAAAAGAAATTATAAAGACTTTTCACTTTCACATGATGGAAACTACTTTATAGAATTCTAAAAAATGTACCTAAAACAACTTAGAATAAAAAATCTTACTCTTCCGTCTAATCTTTTTCTTGCACCTATGGCAGAGATTACAAATTATCCGCTAAGAATTATTGCACTTAAAAATGGTTGTGATATGGTTATATCAGAGATGGTAAGTTCAAATGCACTTTTTTATAAAAATAAAAAAACACTTGAGATGATAAAGGTCAGAGATGACAGACCAATTTGTATCCAGATATTTGGAAGTGATCCAGATATAATGACATATGCTAGCATTCTTGTTGAAGAAAATGGGGCTGATATGGTTGAAATAAATGCGGGGTGCCCTGTAAAAAAAATTGTAAAAACAAGGAGTGGGTCTTCCCTTCTAAAAAATCCTTCACTTCTCTCATCTATAGTTTATTCAATTGCAAAAAGAGTGAAAATTCCTGTTTCTGTAAAAATAAGAACCGGTATTGATGAAAAAAATAAAAATGCAGTTGAAATTGCAAAAATAATTGAGGAAAGTGGTGGTTCTATGGTTCATATACATTTAAGAACAGTTTCTCAAGGACACTCTGGTAATGTTGATTATGAAATTGCAGGTAAGATAAAATCAAAAATAAAAATTCCTCTTATAGTAAATGGTGGGGTTACAGATCATAAGAAAGCTATTGAGATGTTTGAAAAAACTGGTGCAGATGGGATTTCTATCGCAAGAGGGTTTATATCAAATCCCTACATATTTGATGATATTAAAAAGTATATAAATGAGGGCAAAGTTATTGAGAGAAAAGCATCTGAAAAAGCAAATCTTTTTCAAGAGTATCTAAAACTTGCAGCAAAGGAGTTTGGTGAAAAGTGGGCGATTGTTAATTCAAGAAGAATTGCTGGCATGTGGATTTCAGGATTTAGAAATGCTACAGATTTTAGAAACAGATATATGAAAGTTCAAACACTTGATGAGGCATTGAGAATAATTGAGGAAATAAAAATTGAAAGTGAAAGGTAAAGAAAGTAAAAAGTGAAAAAGTGAAAGGTGAGAATCGTAAGAAATTTTGAATTATTAAATCCACCTAAATCCTTTTTTCAAAAAGGAAATAAAAAGATGGATTTAAAAAAAAAACAATGCAAAAGGATTGTCTTTCAAAAGATGTTATTAGTAGCAATCGGAGAGTTGTGTGAAAATTCTTGTAGCTTTTAATTCTTTTAAAAAGACATATTCTTCAAAAGAGATCAATGAGTATCTTTATAATTCTTTACTAAAAAAGGGATTTGATGTAGATTATGTAAATGTTAGTGATGGCGGTGATGGATTCCTTGATTGTTTTGAAGGACTTAAAGAAAGAAAGATTTGGGTATGTGGTCCATTTTATCAAACAAGAGTAAAAACAAAGTACCTTTTTGAATCTGATAAAGCATATATTGAGATAGCAAATATTTGTGGTTTAAAACTTTTAAAAGAAAACGAATTAAAACCACTTTATGCAACTTCTTATGGTGTTGGTGAGGTTCTTAAAGATTGTTTTGAGAAAAAATTTAAAAAAATTTATGTTGGACTTGGTGGAACAAGTACTTCTGATGGTGGTTTTGGTATGGCAAGAGCACTTGGTATAAGATTTTATGATGAAAATGGTAGAGAGATAGAAAACTCAATTTATGGTCTCTTAAAATTAAAAAAAATAGATTTTAGTAATTTTAAAAAGCCAGTATCAGAGGTCTTTGCTATTGTTGATGTTAAAAATAAACTTCTTGGCAAAAATGGTTCTGCAAGGGTATTTGCCCCACAAAAAGGGGCTAATGAAAACGAGGTTTTAATAATAGAAAAAGCACTTAAAAATCTTACAAATTGCCTTAAAAAAGAGACTGGTGTTGATATATCTAAAATAGAAGGTGGGGCTAGTGCAGGAGGGCTTGGTGGGGGAATTTATGGATTTCTTGGTGGTAAAATTATATTTGGTTCTGATTTTATAATTAAAGAAAAAAATATTGAGTTTCTTATCAAAAATTCTGATTTAATTATAACTGGAGAAGGAAAATTTGATAAGACATCGTTTTTTAAAAAAATGCCTGGTGAGATAATAAAAATATCCAGAAAATACAGAAAAAAGGTTATTCTTGTTTCGGTTTTTAATGAGTATCCACAAAAAATAAAAGATGTTTATTTTATTACACTTTCTAAAAAATATTCAATAATCGATACAACCAAAAATTTAAAGAGAATAATAAAAAAAGAAATCTTGGATTTTATTAAAGAGGGAATTGTAATTCCAAGGTAGCGTCTATTGTCGGAGCAAAGAAAGTGATGAGAGTAAGAAGTAAAAAAGTAAGATGTGAGAAATTTTGGATTATGGATTGTAGGGCTCCGACGTAGCGTCGGGGCTTTAATTTGCAATGTAAAGCAATGCCCCACAATAAATATTGTAAAATAGGTTATGAGAGGTTTTTATGGATAAAATAAGATTTGGTGTTATAGGTGCAGGAAAGATAGGAACTTATCATGTAAGAACACTTGCAAAAATGAAAGATGTTGACCTTGTTGGTGTTGCTGATATAGACCTTTTAAGGGCACAGACACTTGCTTGGGATAATAATACTATTGCGTATGGCGATTTTAACGATCTATTGCCACAGGTAGATGCTGTTGTTATTGCAACTCCCACTCATCTTCATGCTCCAATAGCACTTAAAGCGATGAGTATGGGAATACATACATTTGTTGAAAAACCAATATGTGACTCAATTGAAGATGCTAAAAAATTAAATGAGGCATCAATAAAAAATAATGTTGTTCTTCAAGTTGGACATGTTGAAAGATTTAATGTTGCTTTTGTTGAAGCACAGAAGTATATAAAAAAACCACTTTATATAAATATGGAAAGACTTGGCCCATATGACCCAAGGGTTTCTTCTATAGGAGTGACACTTGATTTAATGATACATGACCTTGATCTTCTTTTAACAATTGCACAATCTGAAATAGAGAGTATAGATGCAATTGGAGCAAGGGTATTTTCAAACTTTGAAGATATATCGAATGCAAGAATAAAATTTAAAAATGGAATGATTGCTGATTTAACTGCAAGCAGAATAACATTTGAAAGAATACGAAGAATGAGGGTTTATCAAGATGGTGAGTATATATCAATAGATTATATAAGTTCAAAAGTAAAAATTTATAGACCAAAAAATTCAAATCCAAAGGAACTTTCAGATATAGAAGTTTTCTCGCCAAAGATTGAAAAAAAACTTCCTATAACTGAAGAATTAAATCATTTTATTGATTGTATAAAAAATTCAAAAAAACCAATAACAGATGCTACAAAAAGCACTACTGCATTAAAACTTGCAATAGATATAGTTGAAAGTATGAAAAAGTATGAACTTCCAAGGTTTGGTGATGGAAAAAAAGAAACAATAAAAGAAAAGATTGTTAACGGTATTCAATCTTTAGGTGGAATAATAGATTCAAAACTTGATAACTTAGGAAAATAATTTATGCCTAAAATCACAAGTGATAAAAATGTACTTATTATAAGCGGTGATGTTTCTGGGGATCTTCATGCATCCAGGTTAGTTCTTTCGCTTAAAAAAAAGGAAAAAGATCTTAGTATATATTCTATAGGTGGTGTAAGATTAAAAAATGTTTCTGATAGATTTCTTTACGATATAGTTTTGCAAGGAAGTTTTGGTTTTGTTGATAGTATAAAAGGAATTGGGCTTTGGTTTAAACTCCTTGGACTTGTTAGGAAGTTTCTTGATGAAAAGAAACCTGTTTTTGTTATATTAGTTGATTTTTTTGGATTTAATAGACAGGTTCTTGGAATGTGTAAGCATAGAGATATACCTGTTTATTATTATATTCCACCACAAGTTTGGGCTTCAAGGCCTAAACGAGCAATTACACTTGCAAAAAATGCAAAAAAAATTTTTGCAATATTTCCATTTGAGATAGATATTTATAAAAAAATTGGTGGTAATGTTAAATTTTTTGGGCATCCACTTCTGGATTTAATAGAACCAGTTGATCCTTCTTTTAGAAAAATTGAAAGAGGAATTGATTTCAATTATAAAATAGGGATTCTTCCTGGTTCAAGGAGATCTGAGATAGAAAATCATTTAAATGTTTTTATTGAGGTTTTTAAAAATATAAAATCAGTTTTTAAAAACTCAAAAGGATATATCTTTGGTGTTGATGAGTTTGATGATAGTTTTTATTACAACTTTGTAAAAAATAATAACGATTTACTTCTTGTAAGAGATGAAAATTATAAAATTAGAAAAGAAATGGATTTTGCTCTTACTGCATCAGGAACAGCAACACTTGAAAATGCGCTTTTAAATATTCCAATGATTGTTGGATATAAAACATCGTTTATAAACTATGAAATAGCAAAGGCAATAATAAATGTTCCATATATCTCTCTTGTAAATATTCTTTTAAACAAAGAAGTTGTAAGAGAATTTATTCAATATAATTTTAAGGTGGATAAAATATCAGAGTATGTAATAAATCTTCTCAAAAATAAAGAAAAATATAATCTCATGGTAGATGAGTTTTCTAAGATAAGGAATATGCTTGGAGAAAGTGGTGTTTGCGATAGAATTGCAGATGAGATACTTTCAGATTTTGAAATTTTATGAGATTATTACCTCGCGAAAAAGAATTATATATCTCTCTTTTTTCTTACCTAAAGCCGTATAAAACAAGAATATTTTTGGCTGCATCTACAATGATAATTCTTGGACTTATTAGAGCTGCAGTGGTATATCTTGTTGGTCCATTTGTAAAGAATGTTTTTATAACAAAAGATATAAATTCTCTTAAGATTTTTTTTATAATACTTCCTATTCTTTTTGTGATAAGAATGCTTGCTGAATATTCCAATAATTATCTGATGAATTATATTGGGCAGAAAGTAGTTCAGAAAATTAGAGAAGATATATTTATAAAAATCCATAAGCTTCCTCTTGAGTTTTTCTGGCGATCAAAAACTGGAGATATAATGTCAAGGGTTATGAATGATCTTGGAAATATTCAAAGCATTGTTCAGTTTATTCCATTATATGGTATTAGAGATCTTTCAACAGTAATATTTTTAACAGCAACTCTTTTTTATATAAATTTTAAACTTGCTTTTTTTTCGATAGTTTTTATTCCTTTTTCACTTTATGCACTTAAAATTTTTGGTAAAAAGATGAGGCGATATTCAAGACAATCGCAGGTATTAATTTCAGATGTATCTGATTCTTTTCAAGAAAGTTTAAATGCATATACAATTGTAAAGGCATATAATTATGATGATGAGGTTGTAAAAAAATTTAGATTTTTAAATCAAGAATATTTTAATAAAATTATGAAGTATTTAAGGGCAACTTCACTCTCTGGTCCAGTTATGGAATTTATAGGAAGTATGACGATATATTTTCTTCTTTTTATGGGTTATAAATGGATAATAAATGGAGAAGTTGCGCCGGAGGCATTTTTTTCTTTTATTGCTGCTTTTGTTACAGCATATACCCCTTTTAAAAATATTTCAAATATGAATTCCAAACTTCAAATAGGGCTTGCTAGTTGGGAAAGAATATATAGTTTATTAAATGAAAAGGATGTTGTTGTAGTTAAAAAAAATGCAA
>Ga0081479_111331_pt1 | contig 26043 bp, 29 predicted proteins | sample MamHotmetagenome_FD_70984 | JGI IMG/M metagenome (GOLD analysis project Ga0081479, IMG submission 70984) | Hot spring cone microbial streamer communities from Mammoth Hot Spring (Liberty Cap Streamers), Yellowstone National Park, USA - T=72 v2... | ecosystem: Environmental > Aquatic > Thermal...
CTTGATGTGAAAGAAGGAGAAGTGGTTGCTCTTATTGGAGCCAATGGTGCAGGTAAAACAACCACTCTTCGTTCTATTTTTAGATTAACTCCAATCGTAAAAGGTGATATTTATTTTTATGAAATAAATCTTACTAAATTACCATCATATAAGATTGCTTCCCTTGGAATTGCTCATGTTCCTGAGGGGAGAAGGGTATTTCCTAATATGACTGTAAAAGAGAATTTGGAAATGGGTGCTTATCTTGTTAAAGATAAAAAGGTAATAGAAAAAAATTTAGAGTTTGTGTATAATCTTTTCCCTCGTCTTAAAGAAAGACAAAAACAATTGGCTGGAACATTAAGTGGTGGAGAGCAACAAATGCTTGCAATAGGTAGAGCTTTAATGTCTAATGCAAGACTTCTTTTGCTTGATGAGCCTTCTATGGGACTTGCTCCCTTACTTGTTCAAGAGATTTTTTCTGTATTGAAAAAGATAAATGAAGAAAAAATAACTCTCCTTCTTGTAGAACAAAATGCTAATATGGCCTTTTCCATTGCCCATAGGGTATACGTTATGGAAACAGGAAAGATTGTTCTTTCAGGACCAACAGAAGAAATTGCTAATAATGAGGCCGTTAAGAAAGCCTACTTAGGAGGTTGATTTATTATGCTTGTTAGAATGCGAATGACTAAAAATCCTATAAGTATATCTCCTGATACCTCTATTTTAGAAGCATGGAAGATAATGCAAGAATCACAGGTAAGAAGATTACTTGTTATGGAGAAAGGAAAACTTGTAGGTATTGTAACGGAAAGAGATTTAAGATCTGTATCACCATCTCAAGCAACTTCTTTAAGTATTTTTGAAATTAATTATCTTTTGGAGAAATTAAAGGTAAAAGATGCTATGACTCCTAATCCTATAACAGTAGATGCGGATGCTCCTATTGAGGAAGCTGCTTTAATCATGAGAGATAATAAGATAAGTGCTTTACCTGTTATTGAAAATGGAGAAGTTGTAGGAATAATAACAGAAAGTGATATTTTTAAGGCTTTTATAGAGATGCTTGGGGATGGTAAAAGGGGTTTAAGATATACATTAAGAATAAAGAATTCTCCTGGAGAAATAGCAAGAATTGTAAATCTTATTGCTGAAAAAGGGATAAATATTATGAGTATGGCTACATTTCCTAGTGATTCTGAGGATTATGGTTTTTTAGTGCTCAGATTAGAGACAGAAGATCTTGCATTAGTAAATGAGATATTTAGAAAAAATAATATTCCAGTTGAGCATATAAGAAAAATTTAAAAAAATATTAACATCTTTTATAAATTTTGTGAAACATTCCTTGCTATAGTATAATTACGTGGATAAAATTCAAGGTAGAAAAGGAGGTAGCTATGAAAGTACTTGTTTTAAACTGTGGAAGTTCATCGGTGAAGTATCAAGTTTTTGATATGAAAGATGAGAGTGTATTAGCGAAGGGGCTTGCTGAAAGGATAGGGCTTGATGGTTCAAGAATTATATATCAAAGAGGATTTGAGTCTAAAAAGGTGTTTGAAATACCATTACCAACCCATAGGAAGGCGATAGAAGAGATATTTAAATTATTAGTAGACAAGAATGATGGAATTTTGAACTCTCTTGATGAGATTGGGGCTGTAGGTCATAGGGTTGTACATGGTGGAGAAAGCTTTTTTGAGGCTACCTTAGTAACCCCTGAAACTTATAAGAAATTAAAAGAATGTGAAAACTTAGCTCCTCTTCACAATCCCTATAATATACAAGGTGTTGAAGCATGTACTTCTTTGATACCAGAAGCCCCACAAGTTTTAGTATTTGATACTGCTTTTCATCAAACTATGCCAAAGGAAGCATATATTTACGCCCTTCCTTATGAATGGTATGAAAAATACAAGATTAGAAGATATGGCTTTCATGGTACTTCTCATTATTATGTCTCAAGGAGAGTTGCTCAATTAATTGGAAAACCTGTAGAAGAATTGAAAATTATTTCTTGCCATCTTGGAAATGGAGCAAGTATTACCGCTATTAAAAATGGCAAATCAATAGATACCAGTATGGGATATACTCCATTAGAAGGACTGGTTATGGGAACAAGATGTGGTGATATTGATCCTGCTATACCCCTCATTATGATGGAGAAGGAAAATATATCTCCAAAAGAGATGGATAACATTCTTAATAAAAAAAGTGGTATTTTAGGTATTTCCGGAGTGAGTAGTGATTTTAGAGATGTGGGAGAGGCTGCTGAAAAAGGTAATGAAAGAGCATTGTTAGCATTAAAAGTTTTTGCTTATAGAATTAAAAAGTATATTGGTGCCTATTATGCTATATTAGGTGGACTTGATGTTTTAATTTTTACTGCTGGAGTTGGTGAAAGAGGACCATTAGAGAGAAGTTTAATATGTGAAGGTTTAGAGCATCTTGGTATAAAAATTGATCCTGAGAAAAATAAAGTAAAAGGTGAGGAATTAAAGATAAGTACTCCGGATTCAAATGTGGAGGTATGGGTAATACCAACTAATGAGGAGTTAATGATTGCAAGAGAAACAGTTAAAATTGTAGGTAATAGATAAAAAGAAGGTGATATTGTGGAAATATATCTTGTGGATTTACATTCTGAGGTAGGAAAAGAGTTTATTTATGAGGAAGATTTTATTCCTCATTATGAAGATTTAATTTTTTTAGAACCTGTCCATATAAGATTAAGGATTATAAATTTAGGTAGAGAAGTATTAGTAAAAGGTAATATTAAGACAAAATTAAGCCTTGTATGTAGTAGATGTCTGAAAGATTTTCCTTATAATTTGGAGGCTAAGATTCAGGAAATATATTTATGGGATATTCCTATACAAAGGAATATAAGTCCTGGGGATATTATTGAACTAAAAGATGAAGATTTTAAATTTGTACTTGAAAAAGAGAGTCTCTTTTTAGATCCTCTTATTGAGGATAGTATAAGATTAAATATACCTGTAAAACCACTCTGCCGTCCCGATTGTAAAGGATTATGTCCAGTATGTGGAAAAGACCTTAATTTAGGAGAGTGTGATTGTTCAAAAGAAAGTAAAATTGATCCAAGATGGGAGCCACTTAAAAAGTTTTTAGATAAAAAGGGAGGGAAATAGCAATGGGTCTTCCGAAGAAAAAACTATCTACAACAAGAAGAGATCGTAGATGGGTGAGGTATAAGCTAAATGGTGTTGTATTAGTAGAATGTTCTCACTGTCATAAAATGATTAGACCTCATAGAATATGTCCATTTTGTGGTTATTACGAGGGAAGAGAAGTATTAAAAGTAAAGGAAGAGAAGGAAGAATAATATAAGGAGATTTAAAAATGGGTGTAGGAATAATAGGAATTGGGACGGTAGTTCCTCCAAGGGTTTTAACGAATTTTGATTTGGAGAAAATGGTGGATACTTCTGATGAATGGATTACTACACGTACAGGAATAAAAGAAAGACATATAGCTGATAAGAATGTAAATCCATCAGATCTTGGTGCAGAAGCTGCAGTAAAAGCCTTGAAAATGGCTAAAGTAGAACCTGAGGAAATAGATCTTATTATTGTTACATCTGCTTCTTTAGAAATGGTTTTTCCATCTATGGCTGCAATTATACAAAATAAAATTGGAGCAAAAAATGCAGGTGGTTTTGATTTACTTAGTGCTTGTACTGGCTTTGTATCTTCTTTAATTACAGGTGCCCAATTTATTAGATCAGGAGATGTTAAAACAGTTTTAGTTATAGGAACAGAAGTTCTTTCAAGATTTGTTGATTGGGAAGATAGAAATACTTGTGTTCTTTTTGGAGATGGTGCAGGAGCTGTTGTATTAAGAGAAGTAGGTGATGGCTATGGTTTACTCTCTTGGGATCTTAAGTTAGATGGCTCAGGAGCTGATTTATTAGCAATTCCTGGAGGATGTGCAAAGAATCCATGCTCTGAAGAGGTATTGAAGAATAAACTTCATTATATAAAAATGAATGGAAGAGAAGTTTTTAAATTTTCTGTGAAAGTCTTAGGTGAGACAACAGAAGCATCTCTAAAAAAGGCAGGACTAACTCCAGCTGATTTAGATTGGCTTATACCTCACCAAGCTAATATTAGAATTATTGAAGCAGGGGCGGAAAGATTGGGTATTCCTATTGACAAAGTTGCTGTTAACATACATAAATATGGTAATACTTCTACAGCTTCCATACTACTTGCTCTAGAAGAGCTTATTTTGGAAAGAAAGATAAAAGATGGAGATATTTTAGCTTTGGTTGGTTTTGGGGCTGGGCTTTCTTGGGGTTCTGCTATATTAAGATGGAAAAATATTGAAAATTAAAATGAAGTTTGAGGGGTTGACCTATGAAGGTATGTTTTGTCTTTCCAGGACAAGGATCTCATTATGTGGGTATGTTTAGCCCATTTTTAGAGAAGTCTGAGTACAGGTATTACTTTCAAGTTATAGAGAGAATATTAGGTAAGGAATTTATTGATAAGATTCAAAATGGTCCAGAAGAGGTTTTGAAAGATACAAGGATATCTCAACCAGCTATTTTTTCTGTAAGTGCTATGTTATCAGATTTTTTGAAAAAAGAAGGTATATTAGCAGAATATGCGGTAGGACATAGTTTGGGAGAATATTCTGCCTTTTATTATGCAGAGGTTTATAATTTTGAGGATGGTCTGAATCTAATAAAAAAGAGATCTGAAGTAATGAGTGAAGTGGCGGAAAAGGTTAAAGGTGGAATGTGGGCTATTCTTAGCGGAGATTTGGGAGAAATAGAAAATAGTGTAAAAGAATCTCAAAAAGAGGGTTTGAATATCTTTATCGCTAACTATAATTCACCAGGACAAATTGTTCTTTCTGGAGAAAATGAAGCTTATGATTTTTGGTATCAAAAGATGAAAGATAAGATAAAAAGGGTTGTACCTTTACCTGTTAGTGGACCTTTTCATTCTCCTCTAATGAAAGAAGCAGAAGAGATTTTTAAGGAATATTTAATCAATTTCAATTTCAATAAACCTAAATATAAAGTGTTTAGTAGTACAACATGTGATTTTGTAGAAAATAATATTAAAGATATCCTTATAAAACAATTTACAGGATCAGTAAGATGGATTGAAACTATAAATAGTATATATAACTTAGGAATAGATTATTTTATTGAGGTTGGACCAGGAAAGGTGCTTCAAGGCTTGATAAAGAAAATAATTCCAGAGGTTAAAGTTTTAGGGATAGAGAAACCAGAAGATTTAGAAACTTTAAAGGGGGAATTAGGATGTTAAATGGTAAAGTTGCAGTTGTAACTGGTGGGGGTAGAGGTATTGGTAGAGCTATAGTACTTGCTCTTGGAAAAGAGGGAGTTAAAGTTCTTATCAATTATAGAGGTAAGAAAGAATCAGCATTGGAAACCTTAGAGGAATTAAAAAAATTAGGAGGAGAGGGAGAAATTTATCAGGCTGATGTAAGTGTGGAGGAAGAAGTTGAAAAGATGTTCAATTTTGTTATTGAAAAATGGGGAAAATTAGATATATTAGTCAATAATGCAGGGATTACCAAAGATAATCTTTTAATAAGAATGAAAAGTGAAGAATGGGATCAAGTAATAAATACTAATTTAAGAGGTGTATTTCTTTGTACAAGATCTGCATTAAAGATTATGTTGAAACAAAGAAGCGGTAGAATTATTAATATTTCCTCAGTAGTAGGACTGAAGGGTAATATTGGACAAGCTAATTATGCCTCAGCTAAGGCTGGAATTATAGGCTTTACAAAAGCTGTAGCAAGGGAAGTAGCCTCAAGGGGTATTACAGTAAATGCAATTGCTCCTGGTTTTATAAAAACAGAGATGACAGATGTTCTTTCTGAAGAGATGAAAAAGAAAGTTTTAGATGAAATTCCATTAAGTAGATTTGGAGATCCTGAAGATGTAGCAAATGCAGTAAAATTTTTAGTTTCAGACGAAGCTTCCTATATTACAGGAATAGTTCTTAATGTAGATGGAGGATTGGCAATCTAAAAATATAATATATAATTTCTCAAGAGGAAGGAGGTGAACTATAAAATGGATGAGGCTACCATCTTTGAAAAAGTCAAAAAAATAATTGTAGATCAACTTAGAGTAGATGAGAATCTTGTTACTATGGATTCAAATATTCAGGAGGACTTAGGTGCAGATTCCTTAGATGCTGTAGAACTAATTATGGCATTAGAAGAAGAGTTTGGTATCGATGTTCAAGATGATGAGGCAGAAAAATTTAAAACTGTAGGAGATGTGGTAAGGTATATTGAGAAAAGATTATAAGTATGGTAGAAAGGGTACTGGAAAAAATCCAGTACCCTCATTCATATTAAGGGGGTTTTATGAATGAGACGAAGGGTTGTAGTAACTGGATTAGGTGTGATCTCACCTCTTGGGATTGGTAAGGATAAATTTTGGGATGGAATAATAAATGGTAAATCTGGTATATCCTATATAACTAAATTTCCTGTAGATGATTTTCCAACGAAGATCGCAGGAGAAGTTAAAGATTTTAACCCAGAAGATTTTATAGATAGAAAGGAAGCAAGAAGATTGGATAGATTTTCTCAATTTGCTGTTGCTGCCACAAAACTTGCTATTGAAGATGCTAATTGGAATCCTACAGAAGAAGAAAAAGAAAACACTGCTGTAATTGTTACATCTGGAATAGGTGGTTTTGAAACTTTAGAAAATCAATTTAGAGTCTTATTTGAGAAGGGTGTAAATAGAGTAAGTCCCTTTTTAATACCTATGGTCATCATAAATATTGCTTCAGGTAATATTTCTATCTTTTTTGGTTTCAAAGGACCAAATTATTCTCCTGTTTCAGCTTGCGCATCTTCAGCTCATGCTATTGGTATAGGATATCGCTTAGTATCCTTTGGTGAAGCAGATTTTGCTATTGTTGGAGGATCAGAAGCCTCAATAACTCCTATGGGAATAGCTGGATTTTGTGCTTTACAAGCTCTTTCTACCCAGAATAATTCTCCAGAGAAAGCAAGTAGACCTTTTGATGCTAAAAGGGATGGCTTTGTTATGGGAGAAGGTGCAGGAATATTAATACTAGAAGAAATGGAACATGCTTTAAAGAGAGGGGCAAGAATTTATGCAGAAATAGTTGGTTTTGGAGCATCTGATGACGCATATCATATAACTGCACCAGACCCAGAGGGGAATGGGGCTGTTCTCTCTATGAAACGTGCAATAAAAGATGCTCAAATAGATCTAAAGGATATAAATTATATAAATGCTCATGGTACTTCTACTAAATTGAATGATAAAATAGAAACATTAGCAATTAAAAAGGTCTTTGGGGATTATGCATACAATATTCCAGTAAGTTCTACAAAATCTATGATAGGACATTTGCTTGGTGCTGCTGGAGCTGTAGAATCTATTTCTACAGTTTTATCTATATATAACGGTATATTACATCCTACTATAAATTATGAAGAAAAAGATCCAGAATGTGATTTGGATTATGTACCTAATGAGAGTAGAAAATGGGAAATAAAATATGCCTTAAAAAATTCTTTTGGTTTTGGTGGACAAAATGCATCATTAATTTTTAAAAAATTTGAAGAATGATAAAAAGTAAAATAGATATAGATAAAATTAATCAAGAGATAGATAAGAATATTGGGGTTTCCTTCAATAATAATAAGTTACTCATAGAAGCTCTTGTTCATCCATCTTTTAAACATGAAAATCCCGAGTTTAAAACTGATAATCAAAGATTGGAATTTTTAGGTGATGCAGTATTGAATATGGTTATTACTGATCTGCTTTTTGATTATTATAAGAATGCAACAGAAGGTATATTAACCCAGATGAGAATCTCTCTTGTGAAAGAAGAGATGTTATATAAAAAGGCTAAATCTTTAGGTTTAGATAAATTGATATTGTTAGGTACAGGAGAAGAAAAGCAAGGAGGAAGAGATAAGTCATCTATATTGTGTGACCTTTTTGAGGCTTTTATTGGGGCATTATATTTAGATAAGGGATATAATTTCGTAAAAGAATTTATTTGGAGAATTTTTGAGGAAGATATAAAAAATATAAATCTGGAGGTAGATTGGAAAAACCTCTTAAGATCATTACTTCTTAAAGAAGGAAAAGAGCCTCAATATAAAGTGGTAAAAGAAGAGGGTCCAGAACATAATAAAACTTTTTATGTGGAACTTTGGATAGATGGTGAAAAATTGGCTGAAGGTATGGGTAAGAATAAAAGAGAAGCAGAAATCATGGCTGCAAAAGAGGGGTTGAAGAAAATTAAAAATGATATATCTTAAAAGGTTAGAACTTCACAATTTTAAATCTTTTATAGGAACAACCAAAATACCATTTTCTAAAAATTTTACAGTTATTACAGGTCCTAATGGTAGTGGTAAGAGTAATATTATAGATGCCATAAAATGGGTCTTAGGAGAGCAGAGAGTTAAAACCTTGAGGGCAGAAAAATTAGATGAGGTAATTTTTGGGGGAAATAAATTTCATCCTCCTTCAAATTTTGCAGAAGTTGATTTATGCTTGCAATTAGATGATGATGAAATAGAGATTTCAAGAAAATTATATCGGGGGGAAGAAAGCAATTATTATATTAATAATAAATTGGTCAGACTAAAAGATATTCAGATGTTTTTCTTAAATCTTGGTCTTGGTAGATATAGCTTTGCTATTTTGGGTCAGGGAGAGATAGATGATTTAATAGTAAAAGAAGATGGAAGGGTAAGAGAAATTATTGAAAGTATAGCTGGAATATCAGGTTATCACGAGAAGGTAAAGGATATTTTATTAAAATTAGAAGTAATTGAGAATGAATGGGGTAGACTTGAAGAAAAAAGAAAAGAGATGGAAGCTAATTTAAATATTTTAAAAGAAGAAGCAAAAGTGGCTCAAAGATATGAAAAGATAAACAAAAAAATTGCTGAAGTTCAAGAATCTCTTAAATATTATTTGTGGCAAAAAGCCTTGAAAAATCTTGAAAAATATAAGAAGGAATTTGAGAATATAGATTTAAGATTAAAAGAACTTGAGAATGTTATTGGTTCTACTTTATTAAATAAGGAGGAGCTTCAAAGAGAAAAAGAACATATAGATAAGATATTGAAGGATAAAAAAGGGTATTTGGAAAATTTAGACAATGAAATTCAAAAATTGAGTATAGAAAAAAGTAGAAATGAGGAAAAGAAAAATCTTCTAATTGAAAGATTGAAGAGTATAAGTGAAGAAAAGGTTGATTTAGAAAAGGAGCTTTATATAGTAGGAACACAAAAGAATGATGTTGAGAAAAAATTAGAAAGTATTAATAGCGAAAATTATGGTGAAATTTTTGATGTTTTGAAAGATAAAGAAACTGCCTTACAAGAAAAAATAATAGAAAAAAGTAGATTAGAGCAAAGAATTAGAGAATTCTTCGAATTTTCTTTTTCCCATGAAAATATAGAGATTTTAGATAGTAGAATCAATAAAATTAATATGGTAATCAGAAATTGGGAAAAAAGGTTAGTTAGACTTAAAAATTTTAAAGAGAGCTTGGAAAAAGATTATATTGAAAAGAATAAGATGTTTAGAAAAAAGGAAGAGATTTTTGAGAAAAATATCGTTGAGATAAACAAATTAAAAAATCTCATAGGAGAACTAAAGGAGAGTTTAATAGAAAATTATCCCAGAGGTGTAAGAGAAATTATCCAATATAAAAAAGAAAAAATACATGATATTTTTAAGAACATTATAGAAATACCCTTTGAATATTTGGAGGCTTTATATAATCTTTTAGGAAACACTATATATGACATAATTGTGGATAACGAAAAGACCGCGAAAGAATTAATTAGCTTTTTAAAAGAGAAAAGAGCAGGATGGGCTACATTTAGACCCTTAACCTTAAATAAATATGATAAAGTTAAAGATCTTCCAGAGAAACTGAAAAAGGTGGCTGTTAGGGCTATTGATATTGTGAAATATGATTCTCAATATGATAGTTTAGTTAAAAATATTTTAGGTAATGTTATTATTTTTAATAATTATGATTCTGCTGTTGAGAATAAAGATGTTCTTAATGATGGATGGAGGATTGTTACTCTCCAAGGGGAAGTATTCTTGCCATCAGGAACTATAAGTGGAGGGATAAGGTTCAATATTGAGGCTACACTTTTATCAGAAAAATCCATAGCAGAAAATGAAAAAAAGGTTAAAGATCTTATGGAAAGCAATGAATTCTTGAAAAAGGATTTAGAGATATTAAGAAATGAAATTGATAAAATGAAAGAAATAAGAATAAAATTAGAGCCAATAATTATAAGACTTGAGAATCTAATTAGGAAAAAGAGCGAAGAGAGAGAAAAGCTTCTGGAAAGAAGAAAAAAATTAGAAGTGTATGAAAGAGAGGGGCGTTTCTTAGAGGATAGATTCAGAGCTATCTTAGATGAAATCAATAGTTTACAAGAGGATATAAAAATATGTAGAGATAAGTATGAGAATTATAGGATTCAAAAAATAGCATTAGAAAAAGAGCTTAATCATTTACAGGAGAGATATAGTTATCTTGAAAAAAGGGTAAAAAATATGGATCAAGAAAAAATGAAAATTGATAATGATTTATCCAATTTAGGTACAAACATTAACAATTTAGAGAATAGAATAAAAGAGCTATTACAAGAAAAGAGGAAAGTTCTTGAAGAAAATAATGAGTTTTTTGAAAGACAGAATCTTCTTATGGCTCATATAAAGGAATTAGAGAAAAGATGGCAGGAATATAGAGAAGAAGAGATTATACTCTTGGAGAGAAAGAAGGATTTATTAAATCGTATAAGAGAGTTAGAAGTAGACATTGAAAATAATTACCACGGAAATTTAGAATTAAAAATAGGTCTCCCCGAAGAAAAACTGAAGATTTTGGAGAAAGATCTTGTTAAAGAGTTAGAAGAGTTAGGTCCTGTAAACTTTTTGGCAAAAACAAAATTGGAGGAAGAAGAGAAAAAATATAAAGAGCTTATTATGCAGATAGATGATGTGTATGGATCTGTTAGTTCTTTGAAAAAGATAATTAGAGAAACAAAGGAAGAGGCAGAAAGAAAATTTATTAGTTGTTTCCTACAATTTAAGGATTTAGTGAATAAGAATTGGCAACTTTTCTTTCCTAATTCAAGTCTTGAAATTTTCCTAGATAACGAAAATGATCCATTGTCTTCTGATATAAAACTTAGAATTTCTTCTCAAAAGAAAAATTGGAGAAATATTATTATGCTTTCTGGAGGAGAAAAAAGTTTGGTGGGTATATCTATTTTGCTGTCAGCAGTAGAACTTGCTCATGTTAATTTTTGCTTTTGGGATGAAATTGATTCTGCTCTGGATAATCAGAATGCCATAGTTTTAGGTAGAAAAATTAAGGAATTAAGTAAAGAGAATCAGTTTATTCTTATATCTCATAATCCTGTTTTGATGCAATATGCTGATATAATATATGGTGTGACTTTAAATGATAAAGGTTCTTCGCAAGTACTTTCTTGGAAATTAGAAGAGGAGGTTGCAAATTGAGCTTTTGGAATAGGCTACCAAAATTACAAAAGTTTGCTGAGAAATTACAAAACATTTTTAGCTTCTCTAAGATTGATGATGACCTTTTGGATGAACTTGAAATGGAGCTTATTCAGAGTGATTTAGGTTTAGAATTAACAAATCAATTAATAAATGAAATTAAAAGGCAAAAAATCACATCCACTTCTGAGCTTAGAGATTTTATGTTTAATTTCTTTTTGAGTATTTTTAATGGGATGAATTCTCAGCTTAATATTATTCCAGAAAAGATAAATGTTTTTATATATTTAGGGGTAAATGGTACAGGAAAAACAAGTGCGGTAGGAAAGATGGCTTATTATCTAAAAAACATGGGCTACTCTCCAATAATAGCTGCAGGAGATACTTTTAGAGCTGCAGCTATTGATCAAATAAAACTTTGGGGGGAGAGAGTAGGAGTAGATGTTATAGCTCAAAAAGAAGGAGCTGATCCAGCATCCGTTGTTTATAATGCTATAGAAGCTGCTAAAGCAAGAAATAAAAATATTTTATTGGTGGATACCGCTGGAAGAATGCACACAAAGAGTAATCTCTTAGAAGAATTGAAGAAGATTGAAAGAGTTGTTGAGAAGACTTTAGGATATAAAGCTTCTGAGAATCTTATTGTGGTAGATGCTACCTTGGGTCAAAATGTTATAAAACAAGTAGAGACTTTTAGAAATGCTGTGGATCTTACCGGAGTAATACTAACTAAATTAGATGGTACTGCAAAAGGAGGAGTAATTTTTAATATAGTAAAGACCTTTAAAATACCTGTAAAGTTTGTAAGTATAGGGGAAGATAAAGATGATTTTGAACCCTTTGATCCTAAGGAATTTATTGAATCTTTCTTGCCAAGGGTAGAAGTATGATAAGAAAAGCAAAAATACAAGATATACCTGAAATTCATAAGTTAATTAATGAATATGCTGAAAAAGGACTTCTTCTTCCAAGATCTTTAAGTGATCTTTATGAAAATATTAGGGATTTTTATATCTTGGAGATAGATAATAAAATTGTAGGTACTTGTGCTTTGCATATTATTTGGGAAGATCTTGGAGAAGTGAGGTCAGTTATTGTTAAAAAAGAATACGAAGGAAGAGGTTATGGAAGGAAACTTGTATTTACTTGCCTAAATGAAGCAAAATTTCTTGGCTTAAAGAGAGTTCTTGCTCTTACATATATTCCAGAATATTTTAAAAAGTTGGGTTTTGTAGAGGTTGATAAGAGAACATTACCCTTTAAGGTTTGGAGTGATTGTGTTAGATGTCCAAAATTTCCAGACTGTGGTGAATTCGCCTTAATATATTATTTATGAAATACTGGATTATACTTATTCTTTTTTTAATAGATAGGATAACTAAAGAAATGGCCAATAGACATTTTTTTGATGGAATAAAATTAAATTTTGTTATCAGTTTTAATCTTGTGCATAATTATGGGGCTGCTTTGGGAATATATATTCCAAGATTTTTGCTTATTTTTTTTAGTTTTGTAGCCCTTATAGTACTCTTGCTACTATATAAGAAATTAGGTTTTCTTGGAATAGCTTTTATATTAGGAGGGCTTTTAGGAAATTTATATGATAGAGTTTTTTATGGTTATGTGATAGACTTTATTTATATGAATAATTTTTTTGTTTTTAATTTGGCTGATGTTTTTATTACGTTGGGTGGATTTTTTCTGTTTCTAAAACTAATAAAATAAATGAAGGAGGTTGAGAGGTAAAATGTATCCAAAATTGTTTACAATTCCCCAATTCCAATTTTTTAAGTATAAAATAGGACCAATTGTAATTTATTCATGGGGTACTTTTGTAGCTTTAGGCTTTCTTATTGGAATTCTATTAGCAATGAGATGGGCAAAAAGAGAAAATATTGATCCAGACCATGTATTGAATGTATCAGTGTGGAGTATTATTTCAGGAATCTTAGGGGCAAGAATTGTTTATGTAATAAAATATTGGAATGCATATAAAGGTAATCCAATATCTATATTACAACTTTGGGATGGCGGGTTAATCTTCTTTGGTGGATTTTTTGCAGCAACAATTGTGGTATTAATTTATCTTTGGAGACATAAGATTCCTTATTGGAAGTTTTTAGATGTTATTGCTCCAAGTATTGCAATAGGTAGTGCAATTGGAAGAATTGGCTGTTTTTTAAATGGATGTTGTTATGGATATGAGACTCCCTTACTTTGGGGGGTAAAATTCCCAAATGTATATGGATATAGACATGCTACCGAGCTTTATTATACATTAGCTTTCCTTATTGTTTTTATATATTTATTAAGGGTTAGGAATAGAAAGACTTTTGATGGAGAAGTAGCTACTAATTTCTTTGTTTATTATTCATTAGCTTTCTTTATTGTAGAAATATTTAGAGACAATCCAAGAAACTTTTTATATTTAACAGGATCTCAAACAGTTTCTTTATTACTTATCGCTTTTGGTATTTATGCTTATAGAAGAAGAAAGGCAGGATTACCTCTTTTGCCTCAAAGTTGTCCATTGTATAGAAAAGTTTCAACAGAGCCTAAAGTAAAAAAGAATAAGAGGTAATTAGATACTTCTTAAGGCTGATTTTATGAAACTATCAATGAGATCTGGAAATTCAATTCCAAAAGCTTTGGCTGATTCAGGATATAAGCTTGTTTCTGTCATACCTGGAATAGTATTTACTTCTAAAACATATATATTTTGTGTATCTTCTTCTACAATCATGTCTACTCTTGAAAGATGTCTACAACCAAGGGCTTGGTGAGCTAAAACACCAAGCTCTTGGGCTTTTTTGTAAGTTTCCTCGGAAAGTCTTGCAGGAATTATATGTTCACTTAATCCCGGAGTATATTTAGTTTGATAATCATAAAAACCTGTTTTAGGAATAATTTCTATTAAAGGAAGGCAAATAGTGTTTTCTACGTCATAAATACTTGCTGTTATTTCTTTTCCCCTTATAAACTCTTCTATTAGAATATATTGATCAAATTTAAAGGCATATTCAAGAGCTTTTATTAATTCATCTTTATTATTTGCCACAGATAATCCTATTGTGGAACCTTGATTTGAGGGTTTAACTATCCAGGGTTTCTTTAGTTCTTTTATATTTTCAAGGATTTTTTCTAAATCTTTTGTTTCCATATCTTTTTTAGAAATTTCAACCCATTTAGGGGTAGGTATTTTATGAAAAAGAAATATTTTTTTTGCCATAACTTTATTTAAAGCTAACGCACTGGCAAGGACTCCAGAGCCTACATAAGGTATACCAAGAAGTTCTAAGAGTCCCTGAATGGTTCCGTCCTCGCCATATAAACCATGGGCTGAAATTATAGCCACATCAATTTTTTCCCTTTTTATGTTTTCAACTATATTTTCGTCAATAGGTATTTCACAAAATTCATAACCTTTAACCTTCAGAGCAGAAATAATATTTTTGGCTGTTTTCATAGCAATCTCTTTTTCTGTAGATTTGACACCTATCAAAACTCCTATCTTCATTTTTTTCACCTCTTGTGAGAATTATATATTTTTAGATTTTACCCTTAAGAAGCTTTTTTTAAAAGAGATCTTTGTGATATTATTAATTATTATGAGAAGTTTAGAAGATATTATTCAAGATTTAAAGAAAGAAGAAGATAAAGAAGAGGCAAGAGAAATTTATAAGATGTTCCAAAGAGTGGAGCAAAAAGGAGGAATATATTCAACAGGATTTTTGTCTCTTACAGAACAATATTTATTTCAAAAGATTAGCTTTCTTTTTCAAAATATATTATATACAAGGCTTGAAGGTGGTATAACTGGGGCTGAAAGGAAGAGAGGTTTTGTCTCTGATAAAATAGAATTGATAGAATATTTAGATTTAAGTAAATATTTTGCAGGAATAAGTCTAATTTCTTATGAAAAAATAAATTCTAATTTTATATTGGAGTTTTTAAAAGAAAAGGGTATTTCTTTAGATAAAATTGGGGATATATGGCTAACCCATGATGGTTGGAAGATTATTTTTGCTAATGAAATTAGAGATGATATAGAAAAAGTTTTAAATGAATCTAATTTTGAATTTAAAATATTAAGCTTTCATGAATTACAGAGTTATACAAAACCGTCTAAAATATTAAGCACAACGGAAGCATCTAAACGAGTGGATGCTACAGGGAGCTTTGCATTTGGGATATCAAGAAGTAAAATACAAACTTATATTAAAGGTGGTGGCGTAGAGGTTAATGGAAGAAAGATTCAAGATTCTTTTTATGAATTAAATATAGGAGATATTGTGACTGTTCATAATCTTGGCAGTTTTAGAATTCTTGATATAAAAGAAACATCAAAGGGTAAATATCACATTGAAATAGAGAGAATGATGAAAAAATGATAACAAGAATGTACTACTTTAATGGGCTTAACCAATTTAAAAGTATCTTTGAGAAAGAATCTTAAATAGTTAAAATTTACTTTAGGGGGTAGAAAAATCATGTCTACGAATTTTCCTACCTTGATATTAAATTTTGATGATGTCTATACAAATCAAAATCTGCTTCTTTCTGTAGGAAAGGTAATTTCTATTAATAATATTACCCAAGTCAGATATATATGTTCTTATGAGAAATTAGAGGAATTTAAAAAATTGATTCCATTTGATTATAAAGGAATTAAATTTTTGGGGAAAAGTGATTTTCACTATTTAACTTATCTTTTTATAAGGAACATAAAAATTCCTTTTGAGTTAGTAGTTATTGATCATCACTTAGACTTTAAGGAAACCTTTGATGGTTATATAAGTTGTGGATCCTGGATAAGAGATGCAATAAAGTTACCCTTTATTGAAAAAGTAGTAGTTACTGATAATGAAAATATTTCTTTTAAAGATAATTTGTTTAGGAAATTGAAAATAATAAAAAATGATGTTAACCTCTTAAAAAAATATATTAATTTTCCTATCTATATAAGTATTGACAAAGACATACTTGATAAAAAATATATCTCTACAAACTGGGAACAGGGAACAATAGATTTAGATTCTTTTATCAATATTATAAGTTTTCTTTGTAAATATAAAATATTAGACATTGATGTCCGAGGTGAACCTGATTTTAATTTAATAGAAATAAGAAGAAGTGAAAAAATTAATTTATTGATACATGATATATTTAGAATACATACTCATGAAAAAATTACAGCATAATTATTTAGAATCTAATATATGTGATGGCTAAAAGAATTATTAAAGGGGGATAATGAGAGGTAAAACCCATAGAATTATTACTAAGAAAGTAGCTATAGCTTTAAGTCTTCCTAAGGATCTTGAAAAAATATTACTTAATGCAGTTATTTATCCAGATATAAAGAGAGATTACAAGATAAATTATAAAAAAAGATACTTTTACATATCTCACGAAAACCATCATAGAGTAGATCCTGAGAAGATAATAAATTATGTAGAAATAGATGATTGCAAAGTTATAGGATTAAAAAAAGATATTGATAGAAGCAATAGAAAATTAAAATGTATCCTTTCTGAAGAGCTTGGACACTACTTCATAGGCTCCACTTATAAAAACAGTAAGCCCAAAAACTATAGAGAAGAAATTGAAATCTCAAGAAATGAATACAGGGCAAAAAAGTGGCAAGTATTTTTCCTTATCCCAGAGGATAAATTTTTGGAGTCAATAAGGAAAGGTATAACAGAAATCTGGGAGCTTGCAGAATATTTTAATGTGGATGAAGAAGTGATAAAATTTTATTTAAGGCTTTCAAGAGTAAAAGAATTATTAAAGGGGGGTATATTAAATGAATAATGGAGAAGATGAAAAAGAATTAATTAAAGATATTTTAAAAGAGCTTACAGAAATCAGTAAGGAAATAAGAAGAATAGCAAATTATTTAGAGGTTATAGCTGAGAAAAGCTCTATAGAAGCAATGGCAAAATGGGGGCGAATTATAAAAATTAAAAAAGAGGAATGAAAGATATATGTGAGGGGGAAGTAAAATGAAAATACTAAAAAGAATTACCATATTATTAATTTTCCTTTTTCTTTTAAACCTTTCCTTAGGAATATCGCAAGATTTACCAAAACTAACCTTAGCAAAAATTACAAGAGTTATTGATGGAGATACTATCGAGGTTATTTTAGATAGCAAAACGGAAAAAGTAAGATTTATTGGTGTAGACTGTCCAGAAAGCACCACAAAATTAGAGCCATATGGAAATGAAGCATCAGAATTTACAAAAAAATGGCTTACAGGAAAAGACATCTTTTTAGAATTTGATGTCCAAAAATATGATAACTATGGAAGACTTCTTGCATATGTTTGGCTATCCTCTCCCAAAGAAATATCAGAACAAGAAATAAAGAGCAAAATGTTTAATGCAATCCTCCTCTTAGAAGGTTATGCTCAAGTAATTACAGTTCCTCCAAATGTAAAATATGTGGATTACTTTTTAAAATTTCAGAGGGAAGCAAGAGAAAATAATAAAGGACTTTGGGGTATCACAATTGCTAAAGAAGAAGAGGAAAAAGAGGTTAAAACTTCAAAATTGACAACTGAAGAAATAAAGAAAATCAGGGCAGATCTTGATGAAAGAAGAGAACTAATCAGAAAAACATATACCTTTTCTCAATACGGTGCATTATATAGCTTAGCCACATATGTAGAACCTGAAGGGGTTGTAGTAATACTTGTAGGAGGATATGGAAGTTTATTAAACGAAGATAATTTTAATCTTTTCTTTGACAAACTTTGTGATACTTTTGTAACTGCAAAGTATCCACCAGAAACCATGATAAATGTTTATGTAGCTATTCCTGATTACTATTCTTTAATAGTGAGAGTACCACTAAGTGCAATTACTGACTACTTCAAAGAGAAAATCACAAGAACAGATTTTCTTTCCAGATGTATTGTTTTCATAAATGGTATGAAGGTTAACATGGAAGAAGGAAAAATAAAACTTCCATTTGGAAAAACTCTTTACATAGGAAACATTAACTCAAAGATATTCCATTATCCATGGTGCCCATATGCTCAACAAATGAGTGAGAAAAGCAAAGTATATTTCTCAAGTAGGGAAGAAGCAGTAAATTTAGGGTATAGACCCTGTGAAGTTTGTGAACCATAAGAAAGGAGAGTGAGTAAAAATGAAAAGTTTAAAAGTATTACTTTCACTTTTATTAATCCTTTGTTTGTTTTTTCCAAGCGTAATGTATGGGAAAAATGGAGAAAGTTTTGGAGAACTTAGAAAAAAGGTCAGAGAAGTGGAAAGTAATCTGCGTAAAATCTATAGCTTTGGGGAATATTGGACAGACTACAACATCCTATATGTCGAACCAGGAGGAATATATGTCTTTTTAGATTCATTCACATTATGACTATAAAATTACAATTACTGAGGAACATTTAAACAAGTTTTTTGCAAGTTTATGGAATGTGTTTGGTCTAACAAGATTTCCAGATACAGTTTCTATTACTTTCATTCTCTCTATTTTTAATGATCATTCTCTAATTGTAAAATTTCCAATGGGCGCTTTTTATGACTACTTTAGAAGAGAAAAAATAACAAGAGCAGAATTTCTTAAACAATGCGAAATATGGATAGATGGAGAAAAAGCAGAAATTGAAGGAGATATAATCAAAGTCTTTGGGAAAAAATTTAAAATGGATTTTAGTTTCTGATTTTCAAAAGAGATTTAAAATGAGAAAAGGAAGAATACTTACAAAAAAAATTAAGAAAAAAGCTTTTGTGAGAAGATTATAGTGATGAAAAAATAAATAATCTCTTAAATGATGATATAATAAAAAAACTAAGAGAATTACTTATAAACATAAGAGAGATGACTCAGGCGAACTAAAATTAAAAAAAGGAAGTAAATTTGGCTCACTAAAATAAAAAAATAGGTTTTAGAGGAAGACTCCAAATCTTGACAAATACTTACTTCATAATATATTATAAAGGGTGTAAAAAATTGGGGAGTCGTCTAGCTGGTAGGACGCCTGACTCTGGATCAGGTAGGGATGGTTCGAATCCATCCTCCCCAGCCATAATATAAAGTGGCCCTATCGTCTAGTGGACTAGGACGTTGGGTTCTCAACCCAAAAACCGGGGTTCGAATCCCCGTAGGGCCACCAAATAAGAAGGTGGAAATATAAATAAAAGTTTTGTTTTTTTATATCATCACAGGTATAATCTCTTTTCTTATAATTTTACTCTGGGGCACCTTTTTGGGCTATGATTTTATTACACTCATATGGTATGGGAAAATACTGTTATTTTTTCTTATTATGTAATTTTCATCCTTTTCTCTATCCTTCCCAAAAAAAGAAAAGACCCTTATACCATATTTTTTGGTTATTTGGTATTAGGGACTGCATTATTAGAAGGTATTCATGCAATGCTTTATCCTGGATTTTATCAATCAACACCGGGACTTGCTGTAGAATATTGGATGTATGCAAGGGGGCTTTTTGCAATTGGAAGTTTTATTACTGTTTATCTTCTGAATAAGAAAGAAACACTTTGGTTTTTTAAGAAAGCGTTATATAGACCTCTTATTCTATCAATTTTACTTATAATTCTTTCTTTATATATTCCTGACAAAATTTTTTATGCTGAGGGAAAGACTACTTTTCTAAAATCTTTTTTAGTATTATTATATGCAGGTATTTTTTTCATCTCATCCTATTTTTCAAGACATGTGAAACCTTTATCCTTAGGGCTCTTTTTTGCAGGGCTCTCAGATCTTATTTTTACATTTTATGGTGAGAACGTCTTAACAAATCAATTTGTAATTGGACATGCCTTTCTTTTTTCAAGTGCAATAATTCTTATCTTAGGAGCAATGATAGAAAAAGTTTTTATATCCTTTAGAGAGATAGAAAATTTGTTAGAGAGATATGATGTGGAAGTGAAAGATTTATATAATAAAATCTCTAACAATGAGATTTTATTTAAGAAAACAGATGAAATTAGGCAACTTTTAATAGATTCTAATTCTATTGATGAATTATTGAAAAAATTAAATTAAATGCCTAAGATTCTTGAACTAAATCCTTAAGAAGATATTGTTATTTTTTTAAAAAAAATAGTATTTAAGACAAAGGAAGATCTTCCTGAGGATATCAATTTTTATAAGAAAATAATATTGGTATTTTAGATATATCCATTTATTATAATGGAGTTGAGAAAATAGACAAAAAGATATTAAGAAGTATATTATTAAGTCTTCATAGTAGACTTCATGAATTAATTTTAAAAAAAGAGCTCAATAATTCCTTAGAAAAAATAAAGCAATTAGATGAATATAAAGTAAACTTTATAAGGGCTATATCCCATGAGCTAAAAACTCCTCTAAATGTTATTTATGGAAATCTTCAACTTATGGAAACAGGAGTATATGGTGATATATCATCATTGGAGGAACCTATTAATGAGATGAAGAAAGGAATATTAAGGATTAGAGAGCTTATTGATAATCTAATTGATCTTTCACGTGCTGAAACTGGAAGGATATTTGTTAAGTCAGAGCTTGTATATTTTGAAAATCTATATTCAATAATTGAAAGTTATAGAAATCTTGCAAAAGAAAAAGGATTAGATTTTAATTTTGATTTTATTGGTAATTATCCTTTTTCCTCTGATTATAATATTTTAGTTACCATAATCTCAAATCTTCTTTCTAATGCAGTAAAATATACTGAGAAAGGGGAAGTAAAGGGAAAAATAGAAGTAACGGTGGATAAGATAATAATTGAAGTAAAAGATACAGGTAAAGGTATACCATCAGAAAATATTCCTCTTATATTTGAGCCATTCTATGGAGAGAGGACATCTGAAAGTTCTGGTTTAGGGCTTGCTATTGTCAAAAAGTTTGTTGAACTTCTAAAAGGAAGTATATTTGTAGAAAGTGAAGTGAATAAGGGTTCTATTTTTAGGGTTGAAATACCAAGATTAATTCGTCCTAAATCTTTTGAGAAGAAAGAACATAATTATTGAAGCAGAAAATGGAAAAGAGGGTTATATTAAGGCATTGGAACACACACCTGATATAGTTATTACAACCTTGGGGCTTCCTGATATAAGCGGAGAGGAACTTGTTGAAAGATTGAAAGAAGAGCCAACTTTAAAAAATACAAAATATGTTTTTTACACAGGAGCAAGGAAAAGAGATTTGGAAGAGAGTTTTATTGAAAAAGGGACAGATATTAAAGAAGTTGAGGAAAAGCTAAAAATACTTTTAGGGAATAAAGTTCTTTTGATTTATTCTGAGAATACCAAAGAATATATCTCTTTAGTGGAGAAGATTTTAGAGAAATTAAATAGAGAATATATCTTAAAGGATTTTTATAATCTGACAATAAATGAGCTTTCTTTTTATGATACATTTTTGATTCTTTTGACAGAAGAAGAATTTCTAACTTCAGAAATCTTTATTCGTAATGTGAGAAAGTTATCTGGTAAAAAAGGAATATTATCTTTTACATAATAAGGAGGATAATAACCTATGAAAATAATGGTAGTAGAGGATGATATAGGATCAAGAAATTTTATCGTTAAATTTCTGCACAGCAAAGGATACGAGGTGATAGAGGCAGAAAATGGTAAAAGAGCATTGGAAATTTTGGATAATAACAAAGTTGATATAGTTTTAATGGATATATCTATGCCTATAATGGATGGCTTAGAAGCTACAAAGAGAATAAGAGATTTAGGTTATCCTGTTATGGTAATTATGCTTACAGCTTATAAAGATTTAGATATAATGAGAAAATCAGCTTTGGCAGGAGCAGATGATTATATAACAAAACCCATTGATTTATCAGAATTATATGCAAGAATACTTTTAGCAGAAAAATATCTTCCTTTTCATAAGTTTAGGCATTCTTTAATTGTATCTCTTTTTTCTGAGAAACTGTTGTCTCAGAAGACTATTGAAGAATTAATAAATAAAAATGTAAATCTTAACATAGAGATGATGAAACCTATGAACATACTTTAAGGGTAGGATGGCTTTCTGGAAGATTAGCGGAAAAATTAGGTCTTGATGAGTTAGAGGTAACTGAAATTAGACTTTCTTCTCCTCTACATGATATAGGAAAAATTGGTATACCAGATAGTATTCTTTTGAAACCAGCAAAACTTTCTCAAAATGAATTTGAAATAATGAAGAGACATACTTTAATAGGATATGAAATATTAAATAAAAGTTCAGCTTCAATTCTTAGAAAGGGGGCAGAAATTGCATTAAACCATCATGAAAGATGGAATGGATCAGGATATCCAAAAGGACTTTCTGGTAATGAAATTCCTATAAGTGGTGCTATTATAGCAGTCGCTGATAGTATAGATGCTATGGCAAGTAAGAAACCTTATAAACCAGAAAGACCAATAGTGGAAGTTTTAGAAGAAATAAAATCTTTATCAGGTATATTTTATAATCCTGATGTTATAAATGTACTTTTTGAGATAAAAGAAGAGGTTATAGAAAAATACTCTAAATAAAAAAAAGCCCCCAGTTGTTTTCCTGGGGGCTTTTTTTTCAATTAGTACTCAGGTGGTGGAGGAGGGGTTTGTTTTTCTTTTTCAGGTTTTTCAGCTACAAGACCTTCTGTAGTGAGTACCAATGCAGCTATACTGGCAGCATTTTGTAATGCGGATCTTGTTACCTTGCAAGGATCCACTATTCCAGCTTCAAACATGTTTACAAATCTATCTTTTGCAGCATCATATCCCATGGGTCCATCCATTTCTTTTACTTTTTCTGCAATGATAGATCCTTCTTTACCAGCATTGGTAGCTATGAGCTTTAATGGAACATCAAGAGATCTTCTTACAATTTCTACTCCAATTCTTTCATCCTCATTTTCTACTTTTACATTATCAAGAGCTTTTATAGTTCTTACAAGAGCTACACCACCGCCGGGTACAATTCCTTCTTCTACAGCAGCTTTTGTGGCAGATAAAGCATCTTCAATTCTATGTTTTTTCTCTTTAAGTTCTACCTCAGTAGCTGCTCCTACTTTAATTACTGCTACTCCACCAGCGAGTTTTGCAAGTCTTTCTTGTAATTTTTCTCTATCAAATTCAGAATCAGTCTCTTCTAATTGTTTCTTAATTTGAGCTATTCTTGCTTCAATATCTTTTCTATTTCCTTTTCCACCAATTATAGTAGTCTTGTCTTTATTAGCTCTTACTTTTTCTGCTCTTCCAAGCATATTTAAAGTTACATTTTCAAGTTTTATTCCTGTTTCTTCAGAGATGAACTCTCCACCAGTTAAGATAGCAATATCTTGTAACATTGCTTTTCTTCTATCTCCAAATCCAGGAGCTTTAACAGCTAAGGATTGGAGAACTCCACGTAATTTGTTAACTACAAGAGTAGCTAATGCTTCACCTTCTACATCCTCTGCAATTATTACTAATGGCTTTCCAGTTTGTACAACTTTCTCAAGTATTGGGAGAATATCACTTACTGCACTTATTTTTCTATCAGTTATGAGTATATATGGTTCTTCTAATACTGCCTCCATTCTTTCAGGATCTGTAATCATGTATGCAGAGAGATAACCTCTATCAAATTGCATTCCTTCAACTAGTTCTAATGTAGTTGTAATACCTTGAGATTCTTCTACCGTTATTACTCCATCTTTTCCAACTTTATCCATTGCTTCAGCAATTAATCTTCCAATTTCCTCATCGTTGTTAGCGGAAATGGCTGCAACATGGGCTATATCATCTTTTGTTTCTACAGGTTTTGCGATCTTTTTAAGTTCTTCGACTACTGCTTCTACTGCTTTTTCTATTCCTCTTCTTACGTACATGGGGTTAGCTCCAGCTACTACATGCTTCATTCCTTCATGTACTAATGCTTGGGCAAGTACTGTAGCTGTGGTTGTACCATCACCTGCTACATCATTGGTTTTGGAAGCTACTTCTTTTACAAGTTGAGCACCCATATTTTCAAATGGATCTTCAAGATCTATTTCTTTAGCAATGGTTACACCATCGTTGGTGATAACTGGTGCTCCAAATTTCTTTTCAAGTACTACGTTTCTTCCTTTAGGTCCTAAGGTAATTTTTACAGTGTCTGCAACGATATCAAGTCCTCTTATAAGTGCTGTTCTTGCTTGCATGTCAAGGCTAACTAATTTGGCTGCCATATTCTCTCCCTCCTTTTTTAATTATTTTTTATTCTTCAATTACCGCTAAAATATCTCTCTCACTAAGAATGAGATATTCTTCACCTTCAATTTTTACTTCAGTACCAGCATATTTTGCAAAGATAACTCTATCTCCCTCTTTGATTTCTAATGGAACTTTTTGACCATTATCAAGGATTCTGCCAGTACCTACTGCTATTACTTTTCCTTGCTGTGGTTTTTCTTTTGCGGTGTCAGGAAGAACAATACCTCCTTTTGTTTTTTCTTCTTGCTCAATAACCTTAACCACTACGCGATCACCAATAGGACGCAATTTCACAAGTCTCGACCTCCTTTCATAATTTTATTAGCAATCTAAATAGATGAGTGCTAAAACCAAAATAAATATATATTAACTTTTAATATCTATTCAACGGGAAAAATATGTAAAATAATAGCAAGTATTCGCCAATATTTCTAATTATTCTACTATTTTTTAGTTTTTTCTTTGTTTTTTATGAGTTCTTTATATAATTCTTCCAATTTCTTTGCACTTTCTATTATCGAAAACTGAACAGCCTTCTTAATTGCATTTTTTTTCATATCATGTAGAAGTGATTCATTATTAAGAAGATATAGAACTTTTTGATAGAAATCGTTGTAATCTTCTTTTGCTAATAAACCTTCTTTGCCATCTTCTACTAAACTTATTGTGCCTGGAGCTTCTACTGCTACAACAGCACATCCTCCTGCCATAGCTTCTAAGGTGACTAAACCTTGGGTTTCTGTAGTGGACGCAAAAACGAATATATGAGCTATTTTATAATAATAAATTAGCTCTTCTCTTGGATGCCATCCTAAGAAGATAACCTTATCTTTTATTTCTAACTTTTCTGTAAGATTTCCCAGGTTTTTTCTTTCTTCACCATCGCCAACAATTAAAAATACGACATCATCTCTCTCTTTTAATAATCTTGAAAGGGCTTGAATTAAAAATTCAAGATTTTTCTCTTTTGCAAGTCTTCCAGCATAAAGTAATATTTTTTTGTCCTTCCATGGAAAATTGTCTAAAAAATCTTTAGGGATAGGTTTTTCCCATAAAGAAAAATCTATACCTGTAGGTATAACTTCTATTCTTGTTTTTACACCAAAATTAATGATCATATCTTTAATTTCTTTTGTGGGTGCAATTACAAGATCTACTTGATTAGAGTATTTTACACTTTCTTTTATGGCAATTTTGGAGGTTATAGTTTGGGGTATTATGGGAATATAATGCACATATTTATGGTATTGAGTATGATGGGTAAAAACAATTGGTTTGTTATATTTT
>Ga0081479_111745_pt1 | contig 25984 bp, 28 predicted proteins | sample MamHotmetagenome_FD_70984 | JGI IMG/M metagenome (GOLD analysis project Ga0081479, IMG submission 70984) | Hot spring cone microbial streamer communities from Mammoth Hot Spring (Liberty Cap Streamers), Yellowstone National Park, USA - T=72 v2... | ecosystem: Environmental > Aquatic > Thermal...
GTTTACTTCTATTATTTAAATCCCCCTTAATCCCCCTTTTACAAAGGGGGAAATAGGGGATTTTTTAATTCTTCTATAACTTATATTGCTTCTATCTCATCTATAAATTCTATTTAGGTTGCTTATGAATTTGCAGGGCTAAAGCCCTGCCCTACAAATAAAATCCCCCTTAATCCCCCTTTTATAAGGGGGAACATAATAGAGGATTTTTCCCTTCTTATCCTCCATTTCTTCTATCTCATCTATAACTTCTATTTAAGTGAACCTTAAAAAACTTTTATAAGAACACCAGCAGACATTAAGAGATTTGTCATTATCTGAGTTATGTCTCTTATTTCTCTAAGCCAGGCGACACTTTCAAATTTTTCTGGAACAACTATTGTGTCTCCTGGCTCAACTTTTGTAGAGCCAAAAATTCCACTTCTTGCTTTTATTGCAGAGCCATCTGCTTTTATTATAAAAACTCTTGATTTATCAGAATAATATGAATAGCCTCCAGCCATATCTATGTATTTCTTATAACTTCCACCACTATAGACATAACTCCCTTCCGCCATAACCGCACCTGTAACATTTACATAATCAGGTCTTTGAGGAATTATTATTTTATCGCCTTCTTGAAGTTCTATATCATACTCTGAATTTTCAAAACTTTCAAGTGTCTCAAATTTAATATATACTCTGCCAATGGCTTTTGCTTGTCTCAATTTTGAAATCAATCTTTGTTTTTGAAGAAAAACTTCTTTTTTTGATTGAACTTCTTCTTGAGACAGAGATGTTGAGATATTAGATGCAGATTCTGAGAAAAGTTCTTTCTCAAGACGATCTGCAATTTTTTGAATATTTTCCTGTTGTTGTTTTCTTACGGATTCTCTTATAAAAATCATCCCTTCTGGAAAGGCATTTTTTGTAAAACCACCACATCTTTTTAAAACTGAGGAGATTTTCTCACCCTTAGATATTGTGTAGGCACCAGGGCTTTGAACCTCACCTACAACTTCTACATACTTTGGATAATACCAATCAGGAATACTTTTTACAACAATACTATCATAAGGCATAAGTTTTATGTTATGATTAGGATCGCCTTCAAGAACCTTTTTTAAACTTACTTCAAATCTTTTAGTAAAAACTCCTGTTGAGGTTATAATAAATCTTGTAATTTCAACAGTATCTCCAGTCTGGGGAAGAAGCCCTCCAGAAAGATTTATTGCATCTTTTAAAGTCATCTCCCCTTGTTTTATACCAATTTTCCCAGGATATACAACAGCCCCAGAAACATTTATAGAAGTATCAAAATCAACAACTGATTTTATAGTTATTATATCGCCATCTTTTAAGTATATATTTTTATCAGAGTTTTCATCTAAATTATCTATATCAAAATCAGCATAATCAGTGTATTTATTTTCAAAAATTCTTTTTACACTTATTCTTTTGTTATATGCAATATTATCAAAACCACCAGCCATATTTATAAGATCTAAAAGTTTATTTCCATTTTTAATTTCATATATTGATGGATTTTTAACGCCAGAAGTAATTGCCACAAGAGGGCCAACAGGTGGAACATAAATAACATCTTCATTTATAAGCTTAAGATCTTTTGTTTTATCACCTTTTAAAAGAAAATCATAAAGGTCAATCACTGATATCGTTTTTCCACCTCTTTTAAGTTCTATTGCCCTCATACTGCCATTCTTTGATGGACCACCTGTTTCAAAAAGCGCACTTATAACAGTAGAAAGTCCAGAAAGTGTATATGCCCCTGGTTTTGAAACATTTCCAACAATATAAACCCTTATTGATTTTAATTTTCCAAGAGAAACATTTATTTCAAAATCACTATAATAGCGAGATATTTCTTTTTTTAAAAAATCGTTGATATTATCAAAACTAACACCAGAAACACTAATCAGACCAATCTTTGGCAGATATATGGTTCCTTCCCTTGATACTGAAACCTTCCATCTTTCATTAATTCTTCCCCATACAGAGATTATAAGTTCATCACCAGGACCTATAATATAATCAGGTGGAACAGAAACATTTTGATCAGGAATAAAAGATGAAGGTTTCTTATAAAAAAAATCATATCCAAACTGCTTTAACCCACTACCAACAAAGATTTCAAAAGAAGAGACTTCTTCTCCTTGTATTAATTGATTTGAATAAAGCGAAATATTTTGGTCAGAAAAATCTGAAAGATTTGTTTTTTCTTCAAGCGTATTTTTAATTTTTGAAAAATCATAATTAGAAATCTCTTCATTTAAATTAGAACTTTTAGATGATGAATTATTATTCTCAGATTTTAAAAAAGATGTTACCCCAACTACATTGGAAGTTTCTTGAGAATAAAAGTAAATAGAACATAGAAAAATAGATATAAAAAAAGCAATTATTTTTTTCATAATATAAATTATATAATTTTTGTCTAAAACTTTAAAATGGTACTTAAGCCAAATATTATAAAAAATTTATTAGCACTTATTAGAGAATATTTCATTGGAAGAGGGTTTATATCAAAATTTCTGTTATACTCAAATCTAATATAAGGCGAAAAAGTAATATTTTCTATTGCTTTTGAAAATTCATATTCCAAATAATATTTTTTCATTCTAATAGGATATATACTTCTATGGTTTTTATAATATGGCTGTTTTAAAAAACCAATTTTATATTTTAGATATCCATTTTCTTTAAAACTTTTTTTAGAAAAATAAACATCAAAAAGATTGTTTCCATATGGCTCACCTACTGAAAGTCCTTTATAGGAATACCCTTCAACATTATAAAGATGATGAGTATAAAAAAGATCGTTTACAAAAGTAAGTTCAAAATTAAAAATATTGCTTGATTTTTTAATTTCAAAACCCCCTTGATATGAATTTAATTGAAGTTTTATCCCAAAAGGAAAGTAATATTTCCCTTTATCTTCTTTCTGCCAAAATGCAACAACATCACTTCCAATATCTTGATAATAAATTCTAAAAGAATCAAAATTCTTAAAATATTTTGAAAGATTTAGATTTATATCATATCCAAAGTATCCATCAGTATCATATTTTGAATATGAAATATTTTCTTCGCTTCCTAATAAAAGTCTTGGATACTCCCATATTTTAAAGCCAGGTCTACCAGAGCCACCATACTCAGAAAAACGATTTAATCCTATAGTAAAAATTGATGAAGGGGAGTACTCGACTCTTACAATGATTATTTTTGGATTATCTCTATCAATTCTCTTTTCATTAAGCCAGCCGTTTAAAATTTCAAAATTCCATAACCCAAATAGTTTTAAAGGTTTATTCGTTTCTATATCAAGCATTAAAAATGGATATGTGTTTTTTGAAAGTATTAAACTATTTTCAGAAATTCCAACATTCTTTGATGTTTTCCCATAAGTAATTATAAAAGGATTTGTTATTAATCTGCCATAGAGTTTATAAACTTCAATTTTTGAAAAATCCAAGTTAACATTTTCTCTAAAACTATAATTTAAACTAAATATATCGCTATATTTGAAATTTCCGCTTTCAATAGCAAAAAAATTAAGACCTTTTTTTAGTTTGGTTCCTTCAAGCAAAGGAATAAAAATTGGATACGAAGAATAAAAAGATTTTATTTCAATTAAATCAAATGCTTTTAATGAAAAATCAGATGAAAAAACATTAAAAGAAAAAATAAAAGAAAATAAAAACAACATACCTAAATATTATAACAATTTAAGAATTACTCAATTAAAAAGAAAAATTAGATTAAAATTTTATTCCTGAAAATAATTTGGATAGTTCAAAACGATATCTCCTTTCAATTATTTCAAAACACTAAATCCCCCTAAAATTCCCCCTTTTGCAAAGGGGGAAATATAAAAAAGTGGATTTTGATTTATTTTAAAAATGTAACTAAAGTTACACAGAAATAAAACGACAATTTTTGTAAAATATACTTATGATTTGGACATTTATAGGATTTTTATTTATCTCATTTGTTTTAAACACTTTTTTATACTTTTTCTTAAAAAAGAAAAAATTTCTTCTTGACTGCCCATTTACTGAAAAACACAAAATTCACTCAATTGATGCGGTTAGATGTGGTGGAATTGGAATATACCTCTCTTTTCTTATAGGGTTTTTCTTTTTTGATTTAAAATATCAAAAAACTTTTATGATATCAACACTTGCTTTTATATTAGGTCTTATTGAAGATTTGTATAAAGGAATAAATCCTAAATTAAGATTTAGTATTCTTGTTCTTATATCAGTTCTACTTTTAATAATTAAACCTCAGATAATTTTAACAGATCTTGGAATATTTAAAATCCCATTTTATATTGGAGTTTTATTTACAATATTTGCTATAGTTGGTTTTACAAACTCAATAAATATATCTGATGGTCTTAATGGGCTTTCATCAGGAATAATTTTAAATGCTTCTTTTTTTATTATTCTTGTTTCATACTTAAATAAAGATTATGAAACATTAAAATTTATAACAATACTTGCAGGAAGTATTATGGGTTTTTTTATAATAAATTTTTTTACAGGAAGAATATTTCTTGGAGATAGTGGCGCTTATTTTTTAGGAATAATTATGGCTATAATTTCTCTATATATATCTAACACTTATAAAGAAATCTCACCATGGTTTTTTCTTGTTATTTTTTCATATCCTGTAACTGATACAGTTTTTTCAATCTATAGAAGATATATGAAAAACAAAAAAATATTTCATTCAGACACACTTCATATGCACGTACTTTTAAATAGAAGAGTTTTTAAAAATCAAATGAAGAGCGCATTTTTAATTATAATTATCTCTTTTATTTTCTCACTTATTGCATTTAAATTTAGAAAAGAAAGTTATATTTTAGCAAGCATTTATATTTTATATGTTACATTATACATAAGCGGATATATAGCCATCATATCAAGTCAAAAAAATAAATTGGGGTTAGATCAAAACTCGATGTCCTTAAAGTAATATTCGTTAGATCAAAAAAATGTCCTCAAAATCTATGCATAAACTCTTATCAATTTTAATATTTTCTTTTATTTTCATAAGTTTTTCTATAAATTTTTTGCAGATAAAATAAAAACAAATTAAAATCCTCCTAAATTCCCCTTTTATAAACGGGGGACTAGAAGGGAATTTTTATTTGTAGGGCAAGGCTTTAGCCTTGCAAATTCATGTTCCGACGCTACGTCGGAGCCCTACAATTAGTTTTTTATATGGCAAGGATTTGTCTTTGCCTTTAAAATCCCTCTCTTTTTATTTTTCCACTTTGAAAATAGGGAAATTAAATGGAGATTTAGTATTTTGAATAATTGAAATATTTTTAAGAACATAATTTTGAACTATCCACATTATCTTCGGGGACAAAAATTATGATCCAATGCTTAGAATAAAAAATGAGTTTAAAATTTTGTATACTATATTAGAAAGGGGTTGTGGTGTAGCCTGGTCCAACACGTCGCCCTGTCAAGGCGAAGATCGCGGGTTCAAATCCCGTCAACCCCGTATGGGGTTTTTATTTTTTATGCCTTTTAACTATGTTGTGGAGTTTTAGGTTTACTATTATTTTCTTCAACTGGATCTCAAGGTCCTCTGCAGTCTTTTTATCAGCAGATATAAGCGATTGTTTTAGATCCTGATATTGTTGTCTTAGTTTTTCCTCATCAATCTCCTTACTAAGATTTGCATCCTCTGCAAGAACAACAATATTGTTATTCAAAACTTCAAAAAATCCCCAGAAAACAGAAAAATATTCTTCCTTCTCCCCATCTCTATATTTGAGTATTCCTTCCCTCAACTGACCTATATAAGGTATATGGCTATATAACACACACATCTCTCCTTCCCATGCAGGAAGTGTAACACTATCAACCTTTTTATTTTCAACTATAACTCTCTGTGGTGTCATTATTGTAAGATTTAATTTTTTATCCATTTTTTTCCCTATTCTTTTTTACTTTCCTCATATCTTTGTTTAACCTCATCTATTCCACCTGCCATATAGAAAAACTGCTCAGGTATATGATCAAGTTTCCCATCAAGTATCTCTTTAAATCCTCTTATTGTCTCAGAAAGTTTAACATATTTTCCTTCTCTTCCTGTAAACTGCTGTGCAACAAAAAATGGCTGTGATAAAAACTTTTGTATCTTTCTCGCACGATAGACGATAAGTTTATCTTCATCACTAAGTTCATCTATACCAAGTATTGCGATAATATCTTGAAGTTCTTTGTATCTTTGAAGAATCTTTTGTACCCCTCTTGCAACACTATAATGTTCTTCTCCAATAATATTTGGATCAAGTATCCTTGATGTTGAATCAAGAGGATCTACTGCTGGATATATTCCAAGCTCTGCAATCTGTCTTGAGAGAACAACAGTTGCATCAAGATGTGTAAAAACATTTGCAACACCAGGATCTGTTAAATCGTCAGCAGGAACATAGACAGCCTGAATTGATGTAATTGAGCCCTTATTTGTTGATGTTATTCTTTCCTCAAGCCATCCTATCTCAGTTGTAAGTGTTGGCTGATATCCTACAGCAGATGGCATTCTTCCAAGAAGTGCAGAAACCTCAGAGTTTGCAAGAACATATCTAAAAACATTATCAATAAAGAGTAAAACATCTTGTCCTTTATAATCTCTAAAATACTCTGCCTGTGTTAGAGCCGTAAGTCCAACCCTTGCTCTTGCACCTGGTGGCTCGTTCATCTGTCCATATACAAGAACTGTCTTTGAAAGAACTGGAGATCCATCAGAGAGTTTTGACTCCTGCATCTCAAGCCATAAGTCATTTCCTTCACGACTCCTCTCACCAACACCTCCAAAAACAGAATATCCATGATGCTCCCTTGCAACATTGTTTATCAACTCCATTATTATAACTGTTTTCCCAACACCTGCACCACCAAAAAGCCCAATCTTTCCTCCTTTCATAAATGGAGCAAGAAGATCTATGACCTTTATACCTGTTTCAAAAACCTCAGGTGTTGTCTTTTGCTCAGTAAACTTTGGTGGCTCTCTATGAATTGGAAGATATTCTTTTGTCTCAATAGGTCCTCTATGATCTACGGGCTCGCCAAGGACATTTAAAACCCTCCCAAGACATGCCTCACCAACAGGAACTTTTAAAGGTCCACCTGTATCTATTGCCTCAGCTCCTTTATAAAGACCATCAGTTGGACCCAAAGAAATTGCTCTAACGATGTTATCACCTATATGTTGTGAGACCTCACATATAAGTTTTCTTTTTTCTTCTCCAACATTAAAGTTTATCTCTATAGCATTAAATATCGAAGGAAGTTTTCCTTTAAACTCAATATCTACTACCGGTCCTATTATCTGAACAACATTTCCCCTATTCATAGATATCTCCTTTTTAATTTTATCCGCTTATAGCATTTGCTCCGCTAATAATTTCATTTAACTCAGTTGTAATCTGTGCTTGTCTAAGTTTGTTCATTTTCACCGTAAGTTCATCAATAAGTTCAGAAGCATTCTTTGACGCTTGCTCCATTGCATTCATTCTACTTGCCAATTCCGATGCCTGATTTTCAAGAAGTATTCTAAAAATCTCAATATTAATGTATTTTGGAATTAAGTTTTCAAGCAAATCTTTTTTTGATGGTTCAAAAATAAAAACATCACTGCTTCTTTTATTTTGTAATTGAGTTTTAGAATTATTTACAATTGGCAATATAGAAACATTTTTTAACTCTTGTTTTAAAATACTTTTAAACTCCATATATATAAAATAAACGCTTTCAAGATTATACTTATCATACATCTCAATAACTTTTTGACCAAGAAGAGCAGCATGAGTATAATTAACCTTTGGAAATATATTTGAGATTTGGTAATAGAGATTTATATTTTTAAGTTTTTTAAAAAAATCAACAGATTTTTTTCCTACAGCAATAAGATAAATATTTTTATTTTTATTTGATTTTATAAATCTAATTGAATTTAAAAGAATGTTATTATTAAACGCCCCGCAAAGTCCTTTATCACCAGAAACTACAACAATTCCAATATTTCCAGTATTTTCCCTTCTCTTTAAAAATCTTGAAAAATCATACATATAAAGTTTTTCATCATCAAACTCAGAACTTAAATCGCTAATAACATCTTCAAGGTAATTAGAATAAGGTTTGAACGAAAGTATCTGATTTTGTGCCTTTTTAATTCTTGCTGAAGCAACCATTTTCATAGCATAGGTTATTTGTTTTATATTTTTAACTGCTTTTATATGTTTTCTAATATCTCTAAGCGATGGCATTATTTTTTCTCCAGATAATTATTAACATAATCCATTATACCATCATATAGCGAATATGATGGTTTATAATTAAGAATACTCTTAGACCTTCTTAAATCAGCCTCAGTTTTATTCTGATAGAAAGAATAAGGATTATCAAAATACTCTGGCTCAAGATTTTTTCCAAGTACTTTATTTAAGCATTCTATAACATAGTTAAAACTCTCAGGTTTGCCACTTCCAACGTTATAAACACCACTCATCTCACATTCCATCGCACATATATTAGCATTTACAACATCCTTAACATAAACAAAATCCCTCATCTGCTCACCATATTTAAAAACTCTTGGTCTTTTGTTTTCTTTCATCTGAAGATATAACTGATAAATCATTGAAGCAAATCTACCTTTATGATACTCACCAGGTCCATAAACATTGAAATATCTAAGCCCAATAACTTTGTAATCTGGATTCCTTTCATAAAAATCCCTTGCCACATTATCCATTATCGCTTTTGAAAAACCATAAATATTTTCGGGTGCTGTTGTCATATCCTCTTTCATTGGACATGGAAGATTTCCATAAACTGCAGCACTTGAAGCATAGATTATTCTTTTAACTTTATATCTTAAAGCATAATTTAAAACATTTCTAAATCCCTCAACATTTACCTCCATCATTTTTTTCTGATCCATAACAGTTGTATCAGTTATTGCTGCCTGGTGGAATATAACATCAACATAACCTACCTTATCCCACCATTCAACCGAATTTATATCAGATGCAACAATATCTCCTTTAAAACCTAAAAGATTTTTAAAACTACCGCTTGAAAAATCATCAACTATAACTACACTCGCTTTAAACTCTTCTTCCATTGTTTTTGCAATATTAGAGCCCACAAAACCACTTCCACCCGTAACAAGAACTCTCATAAAAACTCCTTTTAATCAATCTTTCTTGCGAATTCTTTTTTAAACTCTTCTATAACTTTTTTAAGTTCTGCTTCAATATCCGGTGTAAGTTCCTTTTTTGTCTCAATGCTTTCTATAAGTGATTGGTAATTTTTTCTGACATAATCAAGAAGTTTTATTTCAAACTCCTTTACCCTTTCAAGTTCCACATCATCAAGATATCCTCTCGTTCCTGCATAGATTACTATAACCTCCTCTGGCATTGAGAGTGGTTCATATTGGTTTTGCTTTAAAAGTTCAACAAGCCTCTGCCCTCTTCTTATAAATGAAAGTGTCTCTTTATCTAAGTCAGAGGCAAACTGGGCAAAAGCTTGAAGTTCGTTGTATTGGGCAAGATCTATTCTAAGTTTTCCTGCAACCTGTCTCATCGCCTTGACCTGTGCCGAGCCACCAACTCTTGAAACCGATATTCCTACATTTATTGCAGGTCTAATACCAGCATAAAAAAGGGATGGTTCAAGATATATCTGTCCATCAGTTATTGATATAACATTTGTAGGGATATAAGCTGAGACATCGTTTGCTTGAGTTTCTATTATTGGAAGAGCGGTAAGTGAACCACCACCGTTTTGATCATTTAGTTTACATGCCCTCTCAAGTAATCTTGAATGAAGATAAAAAACATCTCCAGGATATGCTTCCCTTCCTGGCGGCCTTCTTAAAAGAAGCGACATCTGTCTATAGGCTTGCGCATGTTTTGAAAGATCATCATATATAACAAGAACATCCTTTCCCTTCCACATAAAATACTCGCCAATAGTGCACCCCGAGTATGGAGCAAGATATAGCATAGGAGCTGGATCTGAGGCAAAAGCAGCAACTATTATGGTATATTCCATTGCACCATGATCTTGTAAAATCTTTGCAATTCTTGCAACACTCATCTCTCTTTGCCCTATAGCAACATATATGCATATTGGCCTTTTGGCTTGTGGCTCTCTTTTTTGATTTATTATTGTATCTATTGCAATTGCTGTTTTTCCAGTTTGTCTATCCCCAATTATTAATTCCCTCTGCCCCCTTCCTATAGGTATCATTCCATCAATTGCCTTTATACCAGTATAAAGCGGATGCCTTACTGGCTGTCTTTCAACAATTCCTGGAGCAATAACCTCAACAGGTCTTGTCCCAGAATATTTTATTTCACCTTTTCTATCTATCGGTCTTGATAGTGGATCAACTATTCTTCCAATAAGTCCTTCACCAACCCCTATTTCCATAACCTTGCCAGTTCTCTTAATCTTCTGTCCTTCTTTTATGAGTTTATCATCACCTAAAACAACTATACCCACCCCTTCCATCTCTATATTCATCACCATACCATCAACACCACTTTCAAACTTAACAAGCTCACCCATAATAGCACTATTTAATCCAAACGCTTTTACAATCCCATCACCAACACTTATAACCTCTCCAACCTCATCAAGTTCAATCTGACTTACAAACCCTTCAACTCTGGATTTTATTATATTCGTTATTTCATCGGATCTCATACTCATAAAATCTCCTCTCTTATTAGATTTTCTTTAAGAAGAGCAAGTTTCTTATTAATGCTTGCATCAATTACTTTATCATCCCATTTTATGATAAATCCACCTATCATATTTTCATCCTTTAAGATTCTTAGTTGAGGTTTCTTTGCTATTAACTTTAAAAAAAGAGACGATATCATTTGTTTTTGATTTTCATTAAGGTCATATCTTGAAATGACATCTACTTCAACCATATTTTTTAAATCAAGATAAATCCTATTAAACTTTTTATAAACCTCCCAAATTAATTTTATTCTTTTATTCTTTATCATCATCAAAAGAATCTTAGTAATAGATTTATCCTTATACATATAAAAAATTTTTTCAAGAATTTCTCTCTTCACATCAAAAGGAATTGTTGGGTTTGAAAAATAAAACATGTTTTTATCTATCTCATTTATAATAGAATCAAAAATCTTTTTCTTTTCATCTATATCTTCACCTTCGCACAAAGCATATGCAACTGCATACTTTTTTGCTATGTAACTATTCAATGTATTCATAGTTGCTTTATTTTTAAATAATTTTCTGACTCTTTAATGCTCAACTCCAAAATCTTTTCCTCTATTTTTTTATCTATCACCTCATATAAAACCTTCTTTGCTATCTCACTGGATATCTCAACAATCTTTTTCTCAATCTCTTTTTCAATTTCTTTTTTATAATTTTCTGCTTCCCTTCTTGCATTTTCTACAATAAGATGAGCCTGAGTTTGGGCAAGGGCAATTATTTTTTCTTTTTCAAGATTTGCTTCTTTTCTTGCATTTTCAGTTATGTCTTTAATCTCTTTATCAAGTTTTTTTAACCTTTCTTCAATTTGACTTTTTATAAGATTTGCTTCATCCCTTGCTTTTTGAGCAAGCTCTATATCTTGCTTTATTTTATTCTCCCTTTTTTCAATTACCTCAAGAAGAGGTTTCCATACAAATTTTGATAGTATGAAAACCAAAATAAAGAAACTCACAATTGTCCAAAATGTAAGTCCAAACTCAGGCTTTACAAGATTTTCCATAAACTACTTTACCTGCTCAGTTTGAACCTTACTTAACTGCTCCTCTTTAGGCATTCCAAAGTTCATCACAATAAGCAAGCATATAACAAGAGCCAGAAGCGCTATTCCTTCAATAAGAGCAGCAGGTATAATCATTGTTGTTCTTATCGCGTTTGCAGCCTCTGGTTGTCTTGCAGTTCCTTCAAGAGCACTTGAAGCAAGCCTTCCTATACCATAAGCAGCACCTATTAGTACAAGCCCTGCCCCAATTCCTGCTCCAAGATATCCCATTCCTATGAATGTCAGTTCCATTTTTCCTCCTTTTAATGCTCACTAAGTGTTTGTGAGACAAATATAGATGTAAGAAAAGTAAATATATATGATTGCATGAAAGCAACAAAGACCTCAAGAATCGATATAAATAAAACAAGAAACATTGAAAAAGGTGCTGTTAAAAAAAGCCCAAGATAGATATTCATAGCGCCAAAAATGAATATGAAGAATATAAAAACTATTATAACCATATGTCCAGCAATCATATTAGCAAACAATCGAATCGCAAGAGCAGCAGTTTTAGTAAAAAGCCCAACAATCTCTATCGGAACTATTATAGGATAAAGCCAAAACGGAAGTCCATGAGGAATAAAAGATTTTACAAAATGAATAAAACCTTTTTCTTTTATCGATGAAAAAACTATCAACATAAAAGTTGTAAGCGCAAGCCCTATGGTAACAGATATATTTCCAGTTGCAGTTGCACCAAAAGGTATAAAACCTAAAAGATTCATTCCAAGAATAAAGAAAAAAAGGCTTATGAAATATGGTAAATACTTTGGGGTAAGTTCACCTAAATTTGGTTTTACAACCTCATCTCTAATAAAAATTACTATTATTTCTATTATTGACCTCAAAGGAAAAAGTGTTTTTGATTTTGATCTTATAATAATTGGAAACACAAAAACAAGTATAAAAATATTTATAAAAATCATAAAAAGATGTTTTGAAATTGGAAGTTTAAAACCAGATATATTTATCCAGGTGTATATGTGATCTAAAATATGATGTTCAAGGGCTTCTTTTAAATCCATAATTTTTAAATGAAAAAAATTCTACCAAGACATTTATAAAAATTAAAAAAGAACAGCCTAACAATATTATTATAACTTTTTTTACAAACATCCACAAAAAAATGAAAAATAAAACAAGAAAAACAATTTTATAGAAAAAAAGAAAAACAAAAACTTTTAAAAATTTTTTAGTTTCCTTGTCAATATATTTTTTTAAAATAAAAACAGAAAAATAACCATTTAAAAACCCAAACAAAACTCCTAAAAAAATCATAATAACATCATAAAAATTCATCTAAACCTCTTCCACAAAACATATATAAGCGCAATAATAGAAAAAATTGTTCCAACAAGCGTTAGATATGGTTTTGTTGAAAAATAGATATCAAGATAATAACTTCCAAAAACAAAAAATATTACATAAAATGTTATCTCAAATCCTAATTGCAGATAATTTTTCCATTCATCATCTTTCTCTTTTTTCATATTTCAAAAACCTTTTTTATTATATCTATTTTATTATCCAAAGAACCAATCCTTATTTCAAAACCATCTCCGGCACTTGTTTTAAAAAACCTTATATTTTCATTAAAATATTTCTGCCATCTTTGGAGATCTGTTTTTGATACCTTAAAATCTTTTGAAAAATAAAACTCAATTACAGAGTTTTTTTCAATTATTTTTTCAACTCCTTTATTTTTTAATTTATTTTTTATTTTTATTATTTCAACTAAATTTTCAAGTTCAGGTGGAATTGGTCCTGCAATATCTTTCATCTTTGAAACTATCCCATCAATCTCATCAGTTGAGGCAGAATGTAATCTTTTATAAAAATTCAATCTCTCCATATCATCATTTATATACTCAGGTGGGATAAAAGCAGAAATTTTTAAATCTATTAAAACATCTTTTTCTCTCTCTTCTACTTCAAAACCTTTGATTCTTTTAATCTCTTTTTCAAGTAGATTTAAATACATATCAAGACCAACCGCATTTATAAAACCATGCTGCCTTGTTCCAAGGAGATCTCCTGCACCTCTTATCTCAAGGTCTCTCATAGCAAGCCTAAAGCCACTTCCAAGTTCCGAAAACTCTTCAAGAGCAAAAAGTCGCTTAAGAGACCCCGAGTTCATCTCTTCATTTTCACAAAGATTCTTAGGATAGAAAAGATAGCAATATGCCTTTTTCTTTTCTCTTCCAACCCTTCCTCTTAATTGATATAACTGACTTAACCCCATTTTGTGAGCATCTTCAACTATCAATGTATTTACAGAAGGAATATCTATTCCAGATTCAATTATTGTTGATGCAAGAAGAAGATCATATTTTTTATTCATAAAATCTATCATTATATCCTCAATCTCATCACCTTTCATCTGTCCATTAACAGATGCTATTCTAACTCCTGGAAGAAGTTTTTGAAGATCTAATTTCTTTCTCTCCATAAACTCAACTCTATTATAAACATAATAAATCTGTCCTCCTCTTTTTAGTTCAAAATTTACTGCATCTATTATTCTGTTTTCATCATAAGGAAGAACTTCTGTATTTACACTTAATCTTCCTTGAGGTGGTGTTTCTATAACTGATATTTTTATTAGATCAGAGATGGATTGATAAAGAGTTCTTGGAATAGGTGTAGCTGAAAGATAAATAACATGAACATTATTGTATCTTTTTTTAATCTCTTCTTTTTGTTTTACACCAAACTTATGTTCCTCATCTATTACACAAAGCCCCAATTTTTTAAATTTTATCTTTTCTGATAAAAGCATATGAGTTCCTATTACTATATCAACAACACCAAGTGAAATATCTTTTATTATTTGATTTTTTTCTTTATCACTGACAAGCCTTGTTAAACATTTTACATTTATTGCAAATTTAGAAAATCTATTATAAAAATTTCTATAATGCTGCTCAGCAAGTATTGTTGTTGGACACATTATCAAACACTGAAAGCCATTTTCCACAGCCCTCATACATGCTCTCATTGCAACCTCTGTTTTTCCAAATCCAACATCGCCAACAACTATTCTTGTTGTAACATATCCACTTTCAAGATCCCTTAAAACATCATCTATTGCAGTTTTTTGATCTGGTGTATGCTCATATTCAAAATCAAGTTCAAAATCACCTTCAAGTTCACCTCTAAACATAGGTTTTATTTTTACTATTTTCCTTTTTGCCTCTATTTTTATTATATCCCTTGCAACATTTTCAATCTCTTTTTTAACTCTTTCTTTTATCTTTTTCCAATTAATACCTGAAAGTGAAGAAAGTTTAACTCTTGAGTTTTCAGAACCAACATACTTTGATATCTTTTTAAATTCATCAAGGCTAACATATAACTTATCGCCACCGCTATATTCTATTAAAATGCATTCATTTTCATAAAAATCTCCCCACTCATTTCTATGCGTTATCTTTTTTATACCACAATATCTTCCAATACCATAATCCTCATGAACAACAAAATCACCAATATCAAGATCATTTAGTTTAAAAATTTTTTTAGGCTTGTTTTTAAAAGGGGTATAATCGTATTTTCTTTGAAATATCTCAATTGATGAAACTACAAAAATCTTTTTTGAGTTGGAATAAAAACCTCTAGGTATATATCCATCAATAAATCTAATTGGATAATTTATTTGATTTTCATCAAAAATTGAAATTATCTTTGAAATCTCTCTTTCATTTAAGCAAAAAATATATATATCAAATTTTTTTTCTAAAAACTTTTTAATCTCATTTATAAAGATATCTATATTTGGAAACTCAATATTTAGAAAAAAATCATTTTCTCTCTCTATTAACCATTTATCATTCAAAAAATACTCAACAAAACAAAGATCTGAAAGTTTTTTATTTTTTAAATTAAAATTTTTTAAACTAAACTCCATTTCAAAATCAAATGTATTTTGCGTATCTATCTCAAATTTTCTTATAGAAAGAACCTTATTCAAATCAAAATAAATTCTCCTTGGATAATCATCACCAAAATTAAATATATCTATAACACTTCCTCTTGTTGCAAACTCACCTTGATTTTCAACAAAATTAACTTTATTAAAACCAATCTCTATAAGTTTTTCAATTATATCGGATCTTTTATATTCAAAGCCAACCTTTATATTAAAAACTTTAAAATTCTCTTTTGCTGCAAAGCCAATATTAAAACTACTATTTGAGGCAATGATTAGTTTTGTTAAATCAGAAGAATAAATCTTTTCAACAGTTTTTACCTGGTTATCTTTTAAAAGATCAAATCTAAGTATCTCAAGATTAATATTGAAAACCTTATTTATGCTTTCACAAATATTTGCAATCTTTTCAACATCTTCATCATCCTCAACAACAATAACAGATGATTTTCCATCTTTTTTTAAATCCTCAAAAACCCTCCATATAAATGCAGTCTCATTACTTATATTCATACCTACTCTCTTGCAATTGTAAAACAAGAAACCTTTTTTGCACCTTTTTCAATAAGAACCTTTGAAAATTCATTTAAAGTAGACATAGTAGTTGAAACATCATCAATTACAATTATTTTTCTACCATAGATCTTTTTTTCATCAACAATTATAAACGCATCTTTTAAGTTTTCTTTTCTTTCTTCTTTTGATAACTCAACCTGATTTCTTGTTTCTTTTATTTTTTGGGAAATATTTTCAAGAAAAAAAAGACCTGTTTTATTTGAAAAATCCTTTGCTATAAGTTGTGTTTGATTAAATCCTCTTTTTTTGAGTTTTCGTTTTGAAAGTGGAATATATGTAATACTATCATATTCTCTAAACTCTGGATAATTCAAAAATCTTTCATACAATTTTTTTGAAAACCATTTATAAAGATATTTGTGGTTATGATACTTATAGGCAATTATTAATGATGCTATTTGATCATTATACATAAAAACTGATCTTAAAAAAGAAAAATTAGGACGCTTTTCTCTCAAGCATAAAAAACATATATTACCATTATCAATCTTTCTTCCACATATCCGACAATAAAAGTTTTCTATAAAATCAAGTTTTTTATAACAGTCTCTACACAATGGATTTATAAAATCAAATTCTACATCATTTCCACAAGAAAAACATACTCTTGGAAAAAAGAAATTAATTAGATTATCTAAGATTTTAAAATACATTTACAACTATTTACTAATTTTTAAAAACTAAAACTCATAGTCAAATATATAAAATGAGTATGGTTGCATATTTTCTATTTTAAATCTATCTGAAACTTCTTCGCTTTTATATGAGAAAAATCTCTCGCTAAACTCCTCATAAAGGGTTACTGTATCCGATTTAGATTTAAACGATATTCCAACAAATCCACTTGAAATCTCAGACGAGTAATTTACGACAATAAGTTTTATAGTTCTCATCTGAGTCCACTTGTATGCAATAATGTTTCTATTCGTTTTATTATCTGGTGAAAGTGGATAGACATCACAAAGCTCCCACTCACCACCATGAAATGCTGGATGGTCCACTATCTTTAGAAGTTCCTCATAAAATTTTTCTACTTCTATATCTTTGTATTTTTCAATATCAAAAAAAGCAATTTGGACAGGTATCTTAATTCCAATTCCTTTTAACTGAAAATAATGATAAAATCTAAGCCCTCTAACAGTTGAAACCAAAACACTAGCACAAAGAGCTTTTCTTCTATCTCCAAAAGATGTAATTGATGGCTCTTCATCATGATTGTCTATAAATCTTACAGATTTTTTTTGATAAAGCCTTTCTGCTCTTAAATGTCCTCTTATTTCCTCTGAAGAAAGTTTTTTCAATCTATCATAAAAAACTTTATCATAAGTATAATCAAAACCAAGTTGCTGAATTTTCCACTCAAGTCCCCAATAAACTTCAGCGATAAATGTAAACTGAGGATTTATACTTTTTATTTCAGAGATTGCTTGCTGCCAAAACTCAGTATCTGGCTTTCTATAACCTTTTTTATAAACAAGCCATCCCCACACATTTTCAAAAACATCATTTAACGAAAGCATAACCATATCACATCTAACTCCATCACACATCTCTGATATTTTTTTAAGTTCCTCTATCATTTTTTGACGTGTAAGTGAATTAAAATAATTTAACTGAATTGTATCCTTCCAAGCAGGAAAGTTCGGATCTCTTCCATGAGCAATATAATAAAGCTTATCACCAATTCTTTTTGTGCAAAAAAGATCCTTATTATTTTGATAATCTATCTCATCTCCACAAACCAAACACTCCACACAATCATTTGCAAAATCAGAATCTATTGCGATATGATTTGAGACAAAATCAAGAAAAAGTTGCATTCCAAAAGAATTTAATTTTTCTTTAAGCGCTTTTAATTCCCACTCAAAACCAAAAAACTCATCTAAAGTATATCTTAAGACTGAATATGGAGAAGCAGATATAGCGGAGGGATCAAGATTGGTTTTCTTTATAAAATCTCTTAAAAATTCTTCATTCATTGAAATTGATTTAGATATCTCACTTGTCTTCCAAACACCCATAAGCCAGATTATATCAAAACCAAGATGCTTAAATTTTAACCACTCCTCCTCTGGAATCATACTTATGCTCATATCTGGCATTGAGTATTTTTGTCTCATCTCATTTAAAAAAACTCTTGCATTTATTTCTAATAAATGTGGATTTGCCCTAAGCATAAGTCCCCCTTCTAAAAATTTTAAATTCCAAAAATCTTTATATCATTTTCAGATGCAAATTTTAATGTTTCATCTTTTTCAATAATGAGTGTCTTTCCGCTCTCAACGGCAATTATCCTACCACCGGCTTCTTTCATATTTAAAACAGTATTTTTGCCTATTACTGGGAGATCAAATCTAAAATCCTGATTTGTTCTTGCAACTTTAACAAGTATAAATGGCTTTCCGCCAAGTATTGCTCCAGTTCTTTTAATACACTCATCAGTTCCATCAATACCTTCAACTGATATAACTGAGTAATCTTTTATAGTTATTGATAACCCTATATCCATATCAGCAATCTTTTTTGCAATTGAATATCCATATTTTATTTGTTCTATATCTTCATCTTTTATTTTACCAGAAATAAAACCCAAAGGTGCAATAATATCTTTTAAAAAAGAAGTGGAATCAATAATTTCAATTCCTTCCTTTTTAAGTTCATCATCTATGACTTTAAAAACTGACATCGCCCTTGAATCCTTTCTTATTTTAAGCATCATTTTAACAGATCTAATATCAGGTCTTATATCAGAAAATATATTTACATGCTCTATTTTCCCAAGAAGTATAACCTTATTGATTTTATTTTTCTTTAAAAAACTTATTGGCTTTTCAACACTTCCAAGTTTAAAATAAGAGACATTAGCATATCTTTCAATCTCTTTTGATGTAAAACCATCAAAACCTACAACAAAAACTTCAAATCCCTCTTTTTGAGCATTTCTTGCAGCAATTATAGGAAGTTCTCCACCGCCTGCAATTATCCCTATCTTACTCATCTGCTAATCCCATTTCTCTTGGTCTTGCTATCCCTCTTTTGGTTTGTCTACAAAAATTTATTATATCCAAAACATCTTTTGTTGGATTTTCATTTTCAAGCTTTAAAAGGGAATCCTCAAGTTTAAGCCCAGAATAAAAAATAACTTTAAACGCATTTTTTATAGCTTTTATTCTTTCATAATCAAAACCATTTCTTTTAAGTCCTACAATATTTAAACCAACTGGCTTTGCTCTATCTCCCTTTGCAATAACAAATGGAATTATATCCTGATTTACCATTGATCCACCAGCAATCATTGCAAACTTACCAATCCTTGTAAACTGATGAACACCAACAAGACCTGAAAGTATAGCATTATCCTCAACAATTGTATGCCCTGCAAGAGCAGATGAATTTACCATTATCACCTTATTTCCAACAATACAATCATGCGCAACATGAGAATTCGCCATAAAAAAACAGCCACTCCCTACTTTTGTAATTTTACGACCTGTTGGAGTTCCTCTATGAATAGATACACATTCCCTTATTATATTATCATTTCCTATCTCAACATAGGTTTCCTCATCGTTGTATTTATAATCCTGTGGTGGAAGTCCTATATAAGCGGAGGCTATAAATTTGTTATTTTTACCTATTCTTGCATACTCTATCACACAATGCGGTCCTACATAAGTTCCATCACCTATTATTACATTTTTGCCTATAACTGAATAAGGACCTATTTCAACCCCCTCACCTATTATAGCATCTTTATCGACAATTGCCGTTGGATGAATTTTCTTCATAGATTCTCCTATAAAATTTATTGAATTGCAAACATTAATTCAGCCTCACAACAAATCTCATCACAAACCCTTGCAACTCCATAAACTTTTGCAATATTCCCTCTAAACCTATCAACCCTAACATTAATTTCAAGGACATCCCCGGGAAGAACCTGCTTTTTAAACTTGGCATTTTTGATTCCTGCAAAATAACCTCTTTTATCCTTAAGTTCTGGATAAAAATAAAGAAGCGTTGCTGTGGTCTGTGCCATTGCTTCAAGTATAAGCACTCCTGGCATAATAGGCATATCTGGAAAGTGCCCATGGAAATAAAGTTCATTAGCAGTAACACATTTTATACCTTTTGCTACTTTTTCTAAATCATCAATCTCAACTTTGTCAATTAAAAGAAAAGGATATCTATGAGGTATAGTTTTAAGTATCTCTGAAGGACCGAGTATTTTCTTCATAAAAACTCCTTCTTGCAAGAATTGTTTTCACAAGCCCAATATTTCCTTTATGAGACGGCCTTTTTGCAGTAATTTTTATATTCCTAAATCTAAGATTACTTAGTTTAAGATCACCAAGTAGATCAAGTATCTTATGCCTTACAAACTCATCATTAAATCTAAGACTTCCATTTAGAACTCCATTTTTTGTAACTACAACAGCATTTTCAAGCGACCCTCCACGAATAAGATTATTTTTTCTTAGATACTCTATCTCATAATCAAAACCAAACGTTCTTGCAGGAGCAATTTCTTTAATATAATTTTTTTCATTTACTTCAAAAACAAATCTTTGTTTCCCAGTATACTCATGCTCATATGTACAATCTATAATAAATTTTTCTGATTTCTCAACTTTATAAAAACTCTCCCCACATACATAAATAAAATCATCCTTTAAATCAAAAAAATCTGCTTCTATATTCTTTTCAACAAAACCAACTTTTGATATAAGTTCAGCAATCATAATAGAAGAGCCATCAAGAATAGGTATTTCATCACCTCTTATCTCAATAATTGCATCATCAATCTCAAAAGCTGTAAAACAAGACATAAGATGCTCAATTGTAGATACGCTAAAATCACCATTAGAAATTACAGTTCCTCTATTAGTTGATGAAACATTTGTAACAGAAAGTTCAATTTTTGCTCCATTATCAGGATTTACAAAAATTATTCCTTTACTTTCAATATTTGGCTTTACGATAACAAAATTATCTTTGCCCTTATGAAGCCCAATTCCTTCTATCAAAAATTCAAAATTAAGAGTTCTTCTCTTCATCTTTTTCCATAAAAACTTTTTTATATATTAATGGAAGTTTTGAAAGTACTGCTTGAATTCTCATAAATTCATTTCTATCTCGTGCAGGTGATCCAAAAACTACACTTCCCTCTTTTATATTTCCTATCACACCAGATTGAGCCATTATAATAGAATTTTTACCTATCTTTAGATGATCTGCTATACCAGCCTGCCCAGCAATAATAACATTATCTTCTATTAAAACAGAACCAGCAATTCCAGCACCAGCAAGTATTAAGCAATTAGATCCAACTTTGACATTATGTGCTATATGAACAAGATTATCTATCTTTGTGCCATTTCCAATAACAGTTGAATCAATTGTTGCTCTATCTATGCATACATTTGCACCAATCTCAACATCATCACCAATTATAACGTTACCAACTTGAGGAATCTTTTGATGCTTCGACCCATCCTTTACATATCCAAAACCATCACTTCCAATAACGCTTCCACTATGAATTATGCAATTTTTCCCTATGATTATATTTTCTCTAATAACAACTCCTGGATAGATAAAACAATTATCTCCAATTATAGTATTTCTTCCAATATAACAATTACTCTCAATAACACACCCATCACCAATTTTTACATTATCACATATTTTTACAAAATCCCCTATATAAACATCTCTACCAATACTTACATTTTCTCCAATAGATGCTTTTTTAGAAATTTCACTTTTATAAGTTTTTAAATTCTTCTCAATGAACTCAAGAAGTTTTGCAAAACTCAGTCGTGGATTTTTACTAAAAATCAAAGATGGGATCTTTGCATAAATTTTTGTTTCTCTTTTTACAATAGCACATCCGGCTTTAATATTTTCAGGAATACTTTCCCCTTCAAAAAAAACTATACTTTTTTCATCAGAATTTTCAATTGAAGAAACCTTTTCTATAAAATTATCTCCATTTCCCTCATATTCTAATCCAAGAATTTGTGCAATCTCTTTTGTAGTTTTTCTTAAATACATTACTCTTTCCTTAGTTTTTCAATAACTTTATTTGTAAGATCCACAGTTTTTCTTCCAAATAGAATGCTTTTTTTATCAACAACTATACTTACTTTTTCTTCTCTTGAAACCTCTTCTATTGCATCATATATTTTCTTAAAAATTTTTTCATTTTCTCTTGTTGCTTTTTTTGAAAGTTCTTGATCATACTTTTTCTTTAATTCAGATATTTCATTTTTAAGTTTTGATATGATTTGTTCAAGTTGAGTAATAGCGTTTGAAATTTCAAGAGAAGAAGAGGAAATAGAAAACTTATAATTTGAAAGTGGAAGTTTTCCAACACCAGGCATCATAATATATGGCTCTTTATCTATATTTACTGTTGTGGTAGAAATAATAGTTTCATTCTCATTACTCTTCACAGGCAAAGTACTATTTGATATCTGAAAATTCTCTGTTGAAGAAACAACTGAATTAACAATTTCCTTAGAAAATGTACTATTTGATATTTGAGAGGTATTTGTTGAAAAATTCAAAGAAGAAGTTGAAATATCAACTGAATTAGTTGAAATGGAAGAAGTTGAATATGTTTGAGATGATATCTCAAGTTTTTGTGATTGTATATTTTTATAAAACTCTTCAAGCATTTTTGCAATCTGATATTCAGTTTCAAGTTTTTCTTTTTTTGCAACATAATGATCAAGTTCTTTTTTAATCTCATCTACTTTTTTTTGTCTTTCATATACTTCTTTATTAAAATTCTCCTTAAAAGAAGATGAATAAATATTAAATATTTTCACAACATCAACATATCCAACAGTCCCAGTTTCTGCTCTATTTTCTTCAAGAAGTATTTCAAAAGACCAGATATTAGAAGTCCAAAAAAAGAAAAGAAAAACAAAAACTTTCATACTATTATTTTACCAATTCTTTTAAATTTATAAAAGCAAGCGCATTGTATTATAGTTTTTGTCCCTGAAAATAATCTAGACAGTTCAAAATTATGCCTCTAAAAATATTCCAATTATTCAAAATACTAAATCCCCCTTTAACTTCCTTTTTTTCAAAGGAAAAAATAAAAAGAGATGGATTTTAAAAGCTCCGACGTAGCGTCGGAGCCCTACAAATAAAAATTCCTTTCTAGTCCCCAGTTTATAAAAGGGAAATTTAGGGGGATTTTAATTTGTTTTTGTTTTATCTGCAAAAAATTTATAGAAAAACTTATGAGGTTAAAGGAAAAGAAAAATATTAAAATAATAGTAGAGGAGTTAGAAGTTTATGTATAGATTTTGGGGACATTTTTTGACCTAACAAATATTACTTTAAGGACATCGAATTTTGAACTAACACCGTAGTTTGCCAATATTAGAACTTGAAACTGATTTTTTTAAAAGATTATTGACTTCTATTCTATATTTCTTTTGTAAGTTTTAGTTTTAAACCAGGTCCCATCGTAGTTGCAAGATGAGCAGAAATTATATACTTACCTTTGGATGTTTGTGGCTTTGCTTTTATTATAGAATCAATAATCGCATTAATATTTTCAATAAGTGCTTTTTCATCAAAAGATTTTTTTCCGCAAAGGACATGAACTATGCCAAAAGAATCATTTTTAAATTCAACTCTTCCTGCTTTTATTTCTTTTACAACATTCTTTATATCAAATGTTACAGTCCCTGTTTTTGGATTTGGCATCAAACCCTTAGGACCAAGTATTTTCCCAAGTTTTGCTATATCTTTCATAACATCAGGAGTAACCACAAGAACATCAAAATCTATTTTACCCTTTGCTATCTCATCTATTAGTTCAGTAGAACCAACGATATCAGCTCCACTTTCCTTTGCTTCAAAAATTTTTTCTCCTTTTGCTATTACAGCAACTCTTACTTTTTTACCTGTACCATGTGGAAGAGGAATTGCTCCTCTTACATTCTGATCTGCTTTTTTAGGATCTATTCCAAGCCTTATATGAAGTTCAACTGTTTCATCAAACTTCGCATTTGATTTTTCTTTAAGTATTTTTACTGCTTCTTCTATTGTGTATTCTTTTTTAAGATCTATTTCCTTTTTTAAGTTTTCAATTCTTTTTCCCATTTTTCCTCCTTGAGGTTATAACGCTCCTTTAAAGGAACTCCCTCAAAAAAATTTTAATCGACTATCTCAACTCCCATGCTTCTTGCAGTACCTTTTACCATTTCAATCGCTTTTTCAAGATCCTTTGTATTTAAATCTGGCATTTTCTCTTTTGCTATTTCTTCAAGTTGCTTTCTTGTAAGTTTTCCAACCTTATTTTTATTTGGTTCTCCAGAACCTTTTGGTATCTTACACGCCTTTCTTATAAGCGCTGAGACTGGTGGCATTTTGGTTATAAATGTAAAACTTCTATCTTCATATACCGTTATTACAACGGGTATAGGCATGCCAGGTTCAAGTTTCTTGGTTCTTTCGTTAAATTGTTTACAAAAATCCATTATATTTACACCATGCTGACCAAGTGCAGGTCCAATAGGTGGAGCAGGATTTGCTTGTCCTGCAGGTACTTGAAGCTTTATTTGTGTTTTAACTTTCTTTACTGGTGGCATAAACTCTCCTTATGTTTTTTCAACCTGTAAGAAATCAAGTTCAACAGGTGTTGGTCTATCAAATATAGTAACAACAACAAGAAGTTTAGATTTTTCAAGATTAACTTCCTCCACAACACCTGTAAAATGCTTAAAAGGACCATCTATTATTCTAACAATCTCACCTTTATAGAAATCAACAGCTGGCTTTGGATTTTCTTTACTTGTCTCTTCAATCTTATTCATTAAAACATTTACATCTTCCTCGGGTAATGGTGTTGGTTTATCTCCTCCTAAAAAGCCACTAACTCCAGTTATTGTTTTAATCTTCCAGTAAACATCTTCATTTAAATCTAAATAAACAAGAATGTATCCTGGGAAAAATTTTCTTTTTCTCACTTCTTTTTTATTATTTTTAACAGCAAGAACATTTTCTGTAGGAATAAGAGCATCTACTTCTTGCGGAAGTTCATTGTTTTCTTTTTTTCTAAGTATTGCTTCTCTTACCCTCTCTTCATAACCTGTTTTAACATTTAATACATACCATCTATAAGACATTTTGACTCCTATCTACCTATAAATAGTGCAAATAATCTGCTTATTAAAAAATCTATTAAACCAACATAAATAGCAAATGTTATAACAACAATAATAACTCCAAGCGTAGCCCTCATTACATCTTTTTTCGAAAGCCAGGTAACTTTTTTCAATTCAGCATACGCTTCTTTAATAAACTGAATTAAATTATTCGGAAACTTTAAAATCTTTTCCATATTATTAAATTATACCAAATTTTAAATACATTTTAACCCAACCGCATTGGATCATAATTTTTGTCCCCCAAGATAATCTGGATAGATCAAAATTATATCTCTAGAAAATATTTCAGTTATTAAAAATACAAAATCTCCACTTAATTTCCCTATTTTCAAAGTGGAAAAATAAAAAGAGATGGATTTTAAAAGCTCCGACGTAACGTCGGAGCCCTACAAATAAAAATTCCATTCTAGTCCCCAGTTTATAAAAGTGGGATTTAGGAGGATTT
>Ga0081479_113468_pt1 | contig 25933 bp, 25 predicted proteins | sample MamHotmetagenome_FD_70984 | JGI IMG/M metagenome (GOLD analysis project Ga0081479, IMG submission 70984) | Hot spring cone microbial streamer communities from Mammoth Hot Spring (Liberty Cap Streamers), Yellowstone National Park, USA - T=72 v2... | ecosystem: Environmental > Aquatic > Thermal...
ATGGAGTTAACGGATTCCATTTAAAATACTCCTTCTTTTGAAAATGAAGAAACATTATTTCTACAATCCTTATTCAACAGTAATTTTTCTTTTACTACTTCTCTATATCTTCCTAAAAATTCTTTCAGAAATTCCTCCATTTTTTCCTCTCAGGGTATTGACTCATTATACTAAGTCTTTCCTATTGTGTCTAAAAATTTATCTACAAATTCTTTTGTATGCTTTATTTGTTCAATTATCGAAATAAACTCAAGTTTTCCTTTTTCAGTTATGCTGTACACTCGGCGTGCAGGACCACTACCTGAAGTATCCCAGGAGGAGTTAACAAGCCCAAGCAATTCAAGTTCCCTGAGGAGTCTGTAGTAGTTACCCATAACGCTCGAGGTTTGAGTAGCTTCTTGAGGAAATATCGTAGAAAGCGAATTAATCAACTCATATCCGTGTGCATTACCTTTAAAAAGTTCAGCAAGAAACCACGCCTTCACCCAGAAACTATCGCTTATACCTAAGTCGTTATGAAGCACAACTCTTCCACAAACTTTGGTTCTCATCTATCTCATCTCCTAACCTATATATTTTTTACATATAGATTATATAACAATTTTTATTCTTGTCAAGGGGGCATTTAGGAAATTTAAAAAAAATTTATAAAATTCTTGGGAAAATATGATAAAAACAATACTACATGCAATTTACGTATTTAAAAAGAGGGAGTATCAAACCCCTCAATTGAAAAGAGGAGGCTCCTCGCAAAGGCGGCTCGGAGTGACAGATATTAGAAAGAGGGCTTCGCCCCTTTTCTAACCGACACGAAGTGTCGTCCCGAACGCCTTTTGTGAGGGATCTCTGCCCCTTCCCCAAAGGCAAAAAATCATCAACACCGTCATGCCGAGCGAAGTGAGACATCTCCGCCGTTTTATGTTTCCGGGTGGAGTTGGAGGAGGGCATAGCCCTCCTCCATTAATGGAGACCCTTTGTCGCTTACGCCTCTCGGAATAACGGGCGGGTGATTTTTTGGGGGTCTTGAGAGGGGGGATGTTTACCCCCTAAGCTCTTGAAACACCTTCTAAATTATTTGGTTGACAAGAGCGAAAATTTTACCCTTGTTGTATGTCTTGCGTTCCTACCTTTTCTATCTCATCAGGAAGTGTAAAGAAGCCTATAATTTCAAAAATTTCACCTACAAACATCACAAGTGCCCCTATACCAAAAACTATTAAAAGTATTGCACCAATAAATAAAAGTAATCCCGCAGTTTTAAAATTCTGATTAGAGAGACTTTCGCCGATTAAGTCGAAACTTTTCTTCACATAATAGAAAGACACAACTACAAGCACATAAAATGCAACAAGCAACAATACTGCAGTAGCCCCAAGACCTCGCAATGCAACCCAAAAACCCATACCAAGGCCTGTAAATAACGCTAACCCTCCTACAACAGCAAAGATTATAAGGACTATATATCCAATAATCTGAAGGATAAATCCAGTAAGGTAGTTTGAGAATATTTCATGGTTTCCGACCTTGTTTGAAATTTCATTTAAAGCCATAAGGATAAGCACAATAGATGTAATGGACAGTATAAAAGACAATCCATAAACCCTTTTTAGGAAAAGAGAACCCACAAGCGGAAGAATTGCTCCAATTCCACCCATTAACTTCGCATTTCTTAAATCAACTTTTTCCATTTTGTTCCTCCTTTTAAAAGTTTTACTATATATTATCCAAAAATTTCGAAATTATATCTTTATAGGCTTGAGAGTCTACATTAGTCTCTTCGATAAGAAGTGAAGCGCTAACATTTTTTCCAATAACTTTAGAGAGCTTGTCAATAACAGGCCTGTTTTTTCCACCAAGGCCGCAGGAGGAAACAAAAACAATTTCCTTGTCTTTAATGGCATCTTTATTCCTCGTAAGAAATGTACGCATTGGTGCAGGAATATTAAAAGCCCAAATTGGTGTCACAATGAAAACCCTCTCATAATCTTCAAAGTCAAATGTCTTTGGTTCAATTTCGACAGATGCGTGAACAAGCGAATAAAAAGAATCCCTGAGGAAATTTCTCTTCAATTTGTCTTTGACCTCGATAACATCACATTTAAGGTACTCTTTAATTGCTTCTGCTACCTTTTTGTTTTTGCCCGTCCCCGTAAAATAAACAACAATGTCTTTCACTCAAGCCTCTTTTTTATTTAATTCTTCTAAACGCACAACCTGTATTGGATAAACAATAGAAATACCTTCCTTGCGTAAGTTTTCAAGAATTGCAATGTTTACGGCTTCCTGCAATCGCATAAAGTTGTTGTAATCGATCTCATTAATATAGTATGCAAGTGTATAGTTTACACTGTATGCACCAAAATTAGAGAGCCTTGCAAAATCAAATGTAGTCTTCTCAACGCTTTCGACTGCCTTCTTCAATAAATCATTTATCCTTTCGAGTTTTTCCTTTTCTGTTTCAAGTGCAACAGCAATATTAACCTGCACTCTTCGGGTTGTTAATCTTGACCAATTTCGTATAACCTGCGATGTAATGACAGAATTTGGGATATTAATTTCCTCTCCTGATAAACTCACCAATCTTGTACTTCTTATGCCAATTTTAGAAACTGTCCCCTGCGTATCGCCCATAACTATATATTCACCTTCAACAAAAGGCTTATCAAAAATTATTGCAAAATAGTTAAGAATGTCCTGTAATATCCTTTGTAATCCAAGCCCAACAATGAGTCCACCAACACCGAATGTGGTAAGGATCGATGTTATATCAAAGGTAGGAATAAAGTTTTTAATAATGAAAACGACACCAAGCAGGATAATTATTATTTTAATCGAAAGCATCAATATGTGCATTGCTTTCTTTTGGTCATCTTGAAGTTTTGAAGAAATGAGGATTTCAGAATAAAGGAAATCAATCATTGCAGTTAGTAGATAGATTATCAATATCGCAACAAACCCTCTTTCAATCGAGTGAAGAGTTGTTCTAAAATCTTGCAAATTCAACTGTTCAAGGCTTATTAAAAATGCAAAGATGTAAAAAAGAGGGCTTACACGCTTTATGAGGAATTGAGTAAGCCTTAAACCTACATTGTCTTTCTTGTCTTTTATCTTATCAATAATCCGCTTAAAAGTCTTGTTAACAACAAAAATAAAAATAGAAATCGACGCAAAAATAAGTATTGAAATAAGATATCTCAAAATCGAGTTCCATAAAAATTTTATCTCAAGCAACCTTTTAATAAAATTCACTTTTCACCTCTATGGATTTTTATTCAGGTTTTCTATTTCAACTATCGATTCCTCAACCGCCTTTAACTCTTCTCCTGCTTTTGCATAGTCACCCTGTGCAACATATTTCTTATAGTTCTCGAAATGCATCTTTGCTAATTCAACTAATTCCTTTATATTCCCTTCGGTTGGTTTTGGTGTTTCTGTTGTATTCTCTCTAAGAAGTAAATTAAGTGCATCTTCAAAAGTGTCACCCCAAACAAGTTTGTCCTGTGTCGAGAGGACGATCTTTTTAATTTGAGGGAATTTTGCCGTATTAGCCTGCAAATAGATAGGCTCAAAGTATATTATGGAAGTATCAATAGGTATCGTAAGAAGGTTTCCTCTTATTACTTCTGATCCTTGCTGGTTCCAGAGTGTAAGGACCTTAGAAATCTCTGAATCCTGGTCTATCCTTGCTTCGATTTGTAGAGGTCCATAAACAAGCCTATCTTTTGGAAAACGTAAGAGATTTAGGTCTCCAAAATTGTCTTTTGCGCAATCAGCGATCATAAGGGCAACAAGATTATTCTTTCCAAGTGGTGTGAATGCATAGATGTTTGCAAAAGTGTAGTTTCCTTTTTTATCCTTCACAATTGCATAGTAAGGGATTACTTCTTGCGTCTGTGCATAGTATTTTTCCTTTGCAATGTCCCATGCATCCTCTTTGTTGTAGAAAACTTCAGAGTCGGTCATATGATAAGTTAGATAAACATATCCCTGAATTTTCATTAAGTCATCGGGATAACGCATATGGGATTTTAAGAATTCAGGCATATCATTAAAACTATGAAGAAGCGTTGGAAATGCCTTAGAAAGCGTTTTAGCAATTGGATCGCTATCGTCTACAATATAGAAATTCACATCACCAGTATAAGCATCAACCACGCATTTTACTGAATTTCTTATGTAATTGAGATATGAATCATAAGCATAAACAGGTTCTGAGTAGGGATAGAAATTAGAAATAGTGTAGGCATCGATAATCCAATAAAGTTTTCCATCGGTTCCAAGAACGATATAAGGATCAGAGTCAAATTTCAAATATGGGGCAATCTTTGAGACCCTTTCTTGAATGTTTCTCACATAGAGAAGCCTACTTTGAGAATTAATATAGCGTGAGAACAGGAAATTGACCTCGTTAAAGTTGATAGCATAAAGGAATCTATTTAAAGGAGTCATCTTTATGCCTTTGTCGCTCTTGTATTTCGAATAAACATTATCCTCTCCTTTTGGATAATCAAACTCATCCGTTGCCGTATTTACAATAATGTAGTTGTTTGTTAGTTCTCCAAAGTATATTTCGGGTCGCACTACATTTAGCTCAGGGACAGTAGATACAGGTGGGATATCTTTTATAAGAAGGTTCGGCAAACCTTCCTGTGTAAATTCGTTAACTGTGTTCATACATATGCCATATCCGTGAGTAAACTTGAGATGAAGATTTACCCAGGTTTTTGAGGTTTCAGGAAGCAGTTTTTGGTCGAGTTCTCTTGCGGAGACAAGTACTTCTCTCAAAGAATTACTTATGGTGTATCTATCAACATCTACATCGTTAAACGCATAGTAGAGTCTTATTGACTGGATTTGCTGATATGTATCCTTAAGCGCTCGCCAATCCCAGAATCTAAAGTTATCAACAATTGTCTTGTTATTGTTCAATAGTTCTCTTGTGATAGGTTTGAGGTCTCTAATCTCTGAAACAACAACCTTATCAAGATTAAAGCCCTGAAGAGTTCCATTTATGTTGTAAGTAAGAAACTGTTTCTCCCGCTGAAGTTCTGTGGGCTGGACAACGAGCGCCTGAAATACATTCGGGACAACAAGATAAAATAAAACTACCACTACAGCACTTGCTATAAGGATTCTAAAAACTGGTCCCCTTTGTGTGAAGCGAGGAATGAGAGCATAAATAATAAGAACAACACCTGCAATAATCAAAAGAAGCGAGATGATTTTAAAAAGCGGGACCCTCAAATAGTAATCTGTATAGCCTATGCCAAAAACAGCACCACTTTTTTGTAGGAGTAGAGTATATATACTGAAGTAAATCTTAAAAGAAACAGCGAAAAGTATAAGCGACACAAGCACAGACAAAAGATTGGTTGCATGAAGATTAACTCTTGAGTTTTTTGAGAAATTAGGGCGTATGTAAAGGATATAAACAAATTCTTCAACTAAGAATGCCATAACAAATATCGAAATAAGCGTTGAAAGTAACATACTCAAAAATGGGTATGTAAAAAGATAGAAACTTATATCCTTGTGAAAAATCGGGTCAGTAATGTTTGCGGGTGTCCTATAAATGAACATCAAAATCTTCTCAAACTGTGAGGATAAAGCCGAACCTGTAAAAAATGCAAGCACAAGAGGTACTGCAAAGCGAACGATGTTTATAACTTTTTCTCCAATCTCAAGTTCTTCGTGCCTCTCGGGGACATAGAAGGAAATAAAATAAAGGAAAAATGAAACAGCAAAACCAACAAGAAAAAGTAATATTTGAACAGCAATTCTTTTCAGGAACACGCTTTCGAAATTCACACTCTTAAACCAAAGAAAGTTTGTAAGAAAATTTGTAGAAGAAATAAAAATAGTAACAACTACAAATCCTACAATAAGAATTACAAACTCCTTTTTTATAAGACGAAACGGCGGATTTCTCATTTTTAATTTACTACTCTTTATAATCAAAGGCAGTGCAAAAACGACATAAAGCAAAAGTATAATTAGTCCAATCATAGTCTCCTCCTGTATCAATTATACATTTATTTGGGAAATTAAAAAAGCCCGTAGCAACTTTGCTACGGGCAAATTATTGTGAATGCTAAAGCAAAACTAATCAAGAATTTCCTGGTAACTTACGAGGTCTTTCTTTGAACTCATCTTCTAAACTGCATCAAGAAGGAGTAATCCCTGTTCGTTAATGCTTGTTTCGCCAATGAAGCCTGCTGCTCTTGCAAGTTCAAGTGCATCCTGGAATGCTTCCCTGGAAAAACCGGAGATTTTTAATGCCTCTTTTATATTCTTTGGAAGAATTCTTACCTTTCTCTCCTTAACATACAGTGTCCCAACGTCTCTTAACGCCATTAATACCCTTACTAAAAGTGGGTTTACCGGGAATCCAAGTCCTGTTGGAACTCCTGAAAGTGCTTTATCCATCAAAACACCTGCTTCAGTTTCAATAACATTGCCGTCGGGGAGGATTTCGATAAGGTGACGCGCTTCGATTTTTTCAAGAGCAAACCTAATTCTATCTTCCTCGTATCTATCCTTCAATTTGTTGACTACTTCCTCAACCGTTATGCCTTTTTCAGGAATGAGTGAGAATACTTCTCTTTCAAACTTTGTAAGCAAAGGCAATCTTTCGATATGTTCTGCAAGATTTGCAAAGAAATATCCATTCTTTGTGGGCTCAAAACTCCCTACAAGGCCTTCTTCTTTTGCCTTGTTAAACCATTCAATATTAGGTGAACTGAATGTCTTCCTCGTAATGGTAATTGCCTTTACTGAATCCGAGCTTACTTCTTCAACTTTACGTTCAAGCACTTTTTCGCCCCGTTCAGTTATTTCGAACACTTCTTTACCCTCATCGTCAACAGCGCTTCGGATGAGCTCAAAACCTTCCATTGAGTGCAAGTCTGCTCTTAAATCAAAGTAACCCTCATACCATAAAGCAAGGTCTTTTGCATCCTCAAATGCCTTTGCTATCTCCTGGTACTTTTTAGGCATTTCTTTAATCTTTCTTCCATAACGCTCAAGAAGGTCTTTATACTGGGCAATTCTTCTATCAATCATCTCTTTCTTGAGATTTTCAAGAGTCGGTCGCTCGTGTTTATTTATTTTTGCTTTTTCCCAGAGTGCCTTTATCGCACGAAGCGCCATCATTTCACCCTCTTCAATGTCAAAAGACCAGATCTCTTTTCTTGGTCCATCTTTAACGAGTCTGTAAACTTCTAAAGCCCATTCTCCTGCAGGAAGAAGGTTACCATCGCTATCAATATAGCCAAGAGACTGCAAAGTTTCAAGGGCAATATCCGTAATTTTCTTCTCATCATACCAATCAGCAATTGCCCTTAAAATATCAAGAGAAAGGACAATCCCTTCACCAAACCCGCCCAATGTTAGTGTTTTCTTGACTGCCTGTCCCAAAGCGGTAAAAGCAAACACCTCACCATTGGGTACTGAGTAAGCAATTAGTCTCATAGACTCAAGTAATTTAGAATTTGGCACTGAGAGTTTAACTTCTGATGATGGTGCAGGTCCTACAGGCAAACCCCCTATAACATTTGCAAGATCAGAGTCAATTATTAACTGTGGTGATACTGCGTAAATTTCAAGGATTGCTTTACCTTGTTCGCTTAAGGTGTAAAATTCCTTTTTTGTTTCCTTATCTTTTACTTTTACTGCAAGACCTCTTTCCATAAGAGGCTTTATACCAAGAGGACCAACATTATCAGCCCTTTATGCTGCATCAAGCATTGCAATGATTTCACTTCCAATAAATCTAAATTCTGGATCCCACTCTTCTGGCTTTGAAAGTCCTCTCTTTTCAAGAATTACTATGTTCGAGGTTGTTGTATTTTCGTCCTCTGAGGTAACCTGTGGACCAAGAGAGTAAAGTTCCCTAAGTACATTTGCAAGCCCTCTTCCCGTATATGTTAAAACTAATTTTACGGGAGTTTCAAAACGGATTAAACCCATAAGGTCAATCTCATGTACTGTGTCACTATTCAACTGTGAGAGATCTGTTGCAAGAAGTCCTGCATCTTCATTTGCAAGCATTTTTTCAAGGATAATTGCATGTTCCTTCCTAATTACCATATTCTCACCTCCTTCAAGAATAAATTTTTATATTCTCTAATTTATTATACAACGATTTTCAACAAAAATCAATATTTTCTTCTCAAATCCAAAAAATTTACTTAGTTTTTTGCGTTTGACGGAAATTTTTATTGTTAAACTACTTGACAAACATAAAAATGGTCATAAAATTTTCTATGGAGGCAAAAAACTATTAGAAAGGAGATGGAGAACATGAAGTGGGGATCAAGAGTTTTAGCATTCATTCTTAGCGTAATGGTTATAGCATTAACAGTCTTAGCAGATTTAAGATGGCATTAGAAAGGAGATGGAGAAATCTCCTTATTAACAGATTTGACAATAATCGAGGATTTAAATATAATTAAACGTGCAGAAATTACCTAATAAGGCCAAGGTATTAATTTTTGTATTAACAGCGCTTTTTATAAGCCTGTTTATATATACTTCCTTCAGGTTCAAGTTCATATTAAGTAAAAACGAAATTTTATTAGCAATAATTTTGTCTATTTCTATACTCGTCTCTGATAGGTTCCCCGTAATTATTCCTATTGGAACCGAAGTCTCCGAATTATCAGTATCAACTTCAATAACATTCGCATTAGCATTTCTCTTTAATCCGTTTGTTGCGATGACAATCGTATTTATTAATAGCCTTTTAACAGAAGTAATTTCAAAAAGGCCTTGGTACAAAGTGTTGTTCAATACAACAAATATAGTAGTATCGACAGGTCTTATCAGCCTATTCTTCTGGAAGTACTACAACGGACTTTTGCCTTTTACATCCCTATACAATCTTGGCATAATAATTCTTGGTGCTTTTTTACATTTCTTTCTTGAATCAATATTCCTTTATCTTCTTCTCTCCTTTATCGTTAATAGACCGCTTCTTTCTTTCTATATAGAAAATATAAGATTCATATTAGTTGAAGTCCTAACGCTCTATCCGCTCGGCATAATACTTATGTACTTCTTCAAATATAATCCAATAATGAATGCATTCCTTTTGCCGTCACTTATCGCTGTGTACTATGCTCTTGAAAGAAGATATGTAATAATTCAGGAAACAAAGAATGCGCTTTTTGCAATCGCAGAAGTCATAGATAAAAAAATACCTGATACAATAGACCATACTAAGCGTGTTGCAATAATAACAGAGGCTATTTGTAACGAACTTCAACTTCCACTCTCTCAAACAAATGAGATTGTTCTTGCTGCAATGCTACACGATATCGGCAAAATCGTTGTCCCCGATTTTATACTTAGAAAGCCAAACCTAACCGAAGAAGAAATGGAAGTTTTACGATTACACGCAATAGAAGGAGAAAAGATTGTTGAAAGGCTTTCGCTATTCAGGAATGGCGCTGTTCTTATACGGCACCATCACGAAAGATGGGATGGAACAGGCTATCCAGACCACCTTAAAGGTGAAGAGATACCACTTGGATCAAGAATAATTGCTATTGCTGACTCATTCGATGCAATGACAACCCAGAGATATTATCGAGACAGAGTAAAAAGTTTCGAAGAGGGCCTTCAAGAATTAAAAGACTATGCAGGAACACAGTTTGACCCAAATCTTGTAGATATTGCCATAAAAGTGATTTCTGAAAATAGAGGAAAACTCATCCAGTTAATGTATCCTTTAACTTCTCAATGACTCTTTTTGTTCTTGTTGCAGCAGTTCTTGGCATTATAATAAACAAAGGTTTTGAAGGTGTTAACGAAAATCCAATAAGAGGATTTTATCTTGCAATCATAGGTTTTATAATACAACTTGGTATTTTTAGCCCTGAATTTGCGTTTTCGGAGTATGAATATCTCACGCCTTATTTTTATATAGCCTCCCTTCTTTTTTTGCTTGCCTTTATTGTTTTAAATCTCAATTACCACGGAATGAAACTAATTTTCTTAGGATTTATTTTGAATTTTATTGCGATAATTTCAAATGGTGGTTATATGCCTCAATATATAGATAAACTTACAATTGCAAACGAATTAGAAAAAATTAAACTTTTGGAGCAATACGGTCACTTCTATAACGGGATTTTGGGAAATGACCATACAAAATTCAAAATATTGGGAGACATTATCGCAATCGGCAAACCGCAAATTCTTGCAGGAGTCTATAGCATAGGCGACTTCATAACCATCTTAGGAATAATCATTTTTATATTCGAATTTACAAAGCCAAAGAAAAAGGGCAGCCCTGTTTAAAATGAGAGGCCTGCCCTAAAAATCTCAAAATGCCTTTAAAAATTTCAAAATCCTGTATGCAATAAGGAAACCTTCTTCCCTTGTAAGAAAGTCTTTGGGTCGAAAGGAATTTCCATCCCCCAAAACTATCCCCAGCTCATTAAGTTTTGAAATTACATCCCGATAAGGGTAATCATGCTCAGTCCCCTTTAATTCCGAAAATACTCTTGTAAGCATCTCTTCATAAGGGAAATATCTTCCAGGGCAAAGAGTTGAGTTCTTCCTTCCCGTTTCATCTGAAACGACATCCTTATGCCTCAAAACATTTTCACTTTCAATATCGTACCGATTAACAATATCTTTCAATAATTTTACTCCCGCCTCAAATTGAGAGACACTCATCCGCTCTTTTTCAAAGTTCCCGAGGAAACACACGCCAATACTTTCAAGATTAATTAAATAGTTTGTTGCATGCCATCCTGCAAATTCCTCAGGCTGCCCTTTGAAGACTTTTCCTGTTGGGCCGACCATATAATGGTAATCGCACACATAATTTGGAAAAGATGCCTTCCATTTGCTCTGGTGGTAGCGCATTATAGAATCGGCAAGTATACTTCCATCACCTGTAACATTAGTTGCGGAATGGTGCAAAACCACATACTTAATAACACGCATATAAAATCACCCTTTATTTTCCATAAGGTTTGCAAGTTTCTCGACTGCATCCGACAACCTATCTATCTTTGCCCCAAAAACAACCAGAAGATATGTTGTAATAGCAATCGGAAAGCCAACATTCTGTATTAATGTAATAATCTCATCCATAATTACCTCCTTAAATTAAAGGGGGCTTAGGCCCCCAAAACTTCCTCTAAACTAAGGAACTAAATCCGTAAAAGACCTCTCAACAATACCGCCATCAACAAACTCAACAAGTTTTCCACTCTTGGTTAAGATAACATCCTTAGTAACGATAAGGTTACCAAGAGATTGCACCTGCGCTGCAGTAATAGTATCAACGGGATTTGTAAATTCCATTGCGTAGGTCTTTCCACCCTCTGTCTTAAAAACAAGTCTCAAAACTTTTGTACTCGTATTAGCCATACATTACCTCCTATTCAGCATAACTCTTAACAATTCTTCTCCTTACATCAGAAACAGGATCCGCAAGGAGATTTGCAATACCCTGTGCAATCTCAAACAAGTCTGCATCAGTTGCAGCAGGCTTAATGCCCGTAATACTTTCACGCCTTGTTTTACCATTTGCACTCAAAACAATCTCTAATACACCATTACTTTCAATTACAGTCATATTTACCTCCTATAAATTTTTTTGAAGGTAGCCCCGGGGTTTCCCTTCGCACAATAATATGAAAGTTATGTCGAAAATATGTGAATTGCATACTCTTTACCAAATTGCATCTTCTTTTAAAATTTGTTAAAATTCTTTTATGGAAAAGAAAAAAGTATTTGTCCTTGGAAGCATTAATGTTGACCTCGTAGTTTATGCTGAGCATTTCCCTGAAAAGGGAGAAACCGTAGTAGGTAAGGAATTCTTTATAAATCAGGGTGGAAAAGGAGCAAATCAGGCAGTTGCAGCCAAAAAAGCAGGAGCAGATGCAATATTTATTGGTCGTGTGGGAACTGACATTTTCTCGAATATTGCAGAAGAATCCCTTAAAAAATTCGAAGTCGCACACCGCTTAACTTTTGACAAAACTGCGCAAACGGGTATTGCTGTAATAAATGTTGATAAAACAGGCCAGAATAGAATCACAATTATAGAAGGCGCAAATGGGCATGTTGGAAGCGAAGAGTTGGAGTTCCTAAAGAAGAACATAAAGAGCGGCGATTTTCTTCTTTTACAGGGAGAAATTCATGTGGATGTCCTTGTTGAGGCATCAAAAATTGCAAAAAGTGCGGAAGCCTTTATAATATTCGACCCAGCTCCTGTTAAAGAAGAACTAATCAATGTAATTCCTTATGCTGACTATGTAACACCTAACGAGGTTGAATTAAGGAAACTCACAAACTCAAACGACCCTGCGGAACTTTTGAGGCTTGGTGCAAAAAATGTAATCTTTAAAATGGGCGAAAGAGGTGTAAGGTTTATAAACCTTAATGAAATATTCGAAGTTAAAGCATTCAAAGTTAATGCAGTAGATACAACAGGTGCAGGAGACACATTTAACGGAAGTTTTGCTGCGGCGCTTTCTATGGGAATGGATATAAAAGAGGCACTCCGTTTTGCAAATGCTGCAGCTGCAATTTCAGTAACAAGGAAAGGGGCAGCAGTATCTTCGCCAACATATGAGGAAATTATAAGTTTTATGGAGGCGTATAAATGAACTATAAAATGATAATTGATACTGATTGCGGAATTGATGATGCAGCTACAATAATTAGCGCAATAAAATACGGAGTTAACATCCTTGGCATTGCCACGGTTTCGGGAAATGTCTATGTTGACCAGGTTACTGACAATGTATTAAGAATACTTAACTTTATGGGGAGAAACGATATCCCAGTTTTTAAAGGTGCGCACAAACCCCTTATTTCAGAGAAGTCAACACCTGCTAAAATACACGGAGAAAATGGCATTGGGGATGTTGTCCTTGAAAAGCCCGATAGAACCGAGGAAGACATACCTGCACCATATGCAATCTATAAACTTGCTAAAGATAACCCTGGTGTAATTCTTCTTACACTCGGGCCCCTTACAAATATTGCAATGGCATTTAACCTTTATCCCGACCTTAAAAATTATGTTTCTAAAATTGTTGCAATGGGTGGTGCTGTAAATGTAGGGAATGTGACAAGATTTGCAGAGTTCAACTTCTTCTACGACCCAGAAGCAGCTGAATTTGTTTTGAGGCTTGGAATACCGATGCACTTAGTTCCCTGGGATCCAGTTGTTTCAACACCAATATTTGAGGAAGAATTAAAGGAAACATTCAAAGGAAAAGAAGGGGAACTCGTCCTTTCAATGGAAAAAACTGTTATGGACTTTGTTGAAAAGGCGCGAGGTGTAAGAGGAATATTTCTTCCAGACCCTATGGCACTTGCAACTTTTCTTGAACCGTCTATAATTAAGTCGAAGATTAACACTTCATTGCATATGGAGTTAAATTTCGGGACTCTTCTTAGAGGTGCTTCAATCATAGGAGAAGGGCACGGAATAGAGATAGTAATGGAAGTAGATAAGGGAAAATTCCTGAATTTTTTCAAAAATATTTTTTAAGGAGGTAAGGTATGAAAAAGGCACTATTAGTGCTACTTGCAGTAGTTTTATTGGTAAGTGTCGTGGTTGCGCCAGGCTGTAAACAAACAACCACTGAAACGCAGAAGAAGGTCAAAGTAACGCTCTACATCAATGGAACTCTTGGTGACAAGTCCTTCTTCGACTCAGCGAACAGAGGCCTTGAGATGGCAGTTAAAGACCTCGGAGTTGATGGAAAGGTTATTGAAGGCGGTTATGACCCAGCAAAGTGGCAACCAGATTTAGAGCAACTTGCACAGGGCGATTCTGAAGTTATCATTATCGGTACATGGCAGATGGTTGATGCAGTAACAGCCGTTGCACCAAAACACCCAGATAAGAAATTCATCATTTTCGACACATCGGTTGACTACTCGAAAGGTAATCTTGGAAATGTCTATTCAATTCTTTACAAACAGAACGAGGCATCCTTCTTAGTAGGAGCACTTGCAGCGATGATAACAACATCAAATATGCCACTTGCAAACAAGGATAAGGTTATTGGTTTCCTCGGCGGAATGGACATCCCTGTCATAAATGACTTTAAGGTTGGATACATCCAGGGGGCAAAGTACATCGACCCTGAAGTTAAAGTCCTTGTTTCATATGCAGCATCCTTCAATGATCCTGCAAAAGGAAAAGAGTTGGTTCTTGCTCAGTATGACCAGGGTGCAGATATTGCATTTAACGTAGCAGGAGAAACAGGACTTGGTCTTATTGACGCAGCAAAAGAGAAAAATAAATATGCAATCGGAGTTGACTCAGACCAGTACATTATGCTCAAGGATAAAGATCCAGAAGCAGCATCTCACATTGTAACATCAATGATGAAGAATGTTGATAAGTCAATCTACAGAGCACTTAAACTTTACCTCGAAGGAAAACTTGAATTTGGTAAGGCAGAAGCGCTTGGTCTTGCAGAAGACGGCGTTGGTGTTGCAGACAACGAAAATTACCAGAAGTTAGTTCCACAGGAATTTAGAGACAAGGTTAACGAACTTGCAAAGAAGATTATAAACGGAGAGATTAAAGTAGATACAGCATTCGGAAGCTAATAATATTGTGTGATCTGCGGGAAGGCTAAGCCTTCCCGCTTTTTGCATTTGGAGGTAACTATGGCAACTGCAATATCCTTGAAAGACATAGTAAAAGTTTATCCAAACGGTGTTGTTGCAAACAAAAAAGTGAGTCTTGATATAGAAGAAAAGACGATCCATGCAATTGTAGGGGAAAACGGCGCAGGAAAATCAACCCTAATGAAAATAATCTTTGGAATTGAAGAGCCTCAAGAAGGTGAAATTTACGTTAAGGGCAAAAAGGTAAATTTCAAAACCCCACTTGATGCAATTAAGCAGGGCATAGGAATGGTTCATCAACACCTTATGCTTGCAGAGGATTTAACAGTTGTAGAAAACCTTACCTTAGGGATTGAGCCAAGGAAGTACAAGATTTTCCTTGATAAGAAGAGAGCAAACGACCTTGTTAAAGGATATGTAGAGAAATACAAAATAGATGTCCCCCTTGATAAGAAAGTGAAGGAACTCCCAATCGGAGTAAAGCAAAGGGTAGAAATTCTAAAAGCTCTTTTAAGGGATGTTGATATCCTCATTTTGGACGAGCCCACAGCAGTATTAACACCACAGGAAACAGAAGTGCTTTTTAAATCTCTAAAAGAATTAAAGTCACAAGGAAAGACAATTATTTTTATCTCCCACAAGTTAAAGGAAGTAAAAGAAATCGCAGATAAGGTTACAGTAATGAGAGACGGTAAAGTTATTGCAACAGATGATGCAGCAAATCTTACAGAACACGACATTGCAAGGCTTATGGTTGGACGAGAGGTCTCTTTTGAAAGGCTCGAAGAAGGAAAGAACATTGGTAATGTTGTTCTAAAAGTAGAAAATTTAAATTACATAAACAGAGAAAAAGTTCAAGTTTTAAAGAATATAAATTTTGAAGTAAGGGCAGGAGAAATTGTTGGGATTGCGGGCGTTGAAGGGAACGGACAAACTGAGCTTGTTGAAATTCTTACAGGGCTTAAGGAAGCATCGAATGGGACTGTATATGTGTTTGGAAAAAATATTGTAAACAAGTCGGTAAGAGAAATCCGTGAAATGGGTGTTGCTCATATCCCCGAAGATAGAATGAAAAATGGAGTTGCAGATAAGGCAAAAATCAAAGAAAATCTTATTTCAGACAGGTATTACAAGAAAGGATTTTCAAAAAAGGGAATTTTAAACTATCCCTATATTGATAGCACATCAAACGAACTTGTGAAGAAATTTAACATCCTTGCTCCAACAATTGATGCGCCTGTAAATGCACTATCTGGAGGTAATATTCAAAAAGTTGTAGTTGCAAGAGAATTGTCAAGCAATCCAAAGGTTATCATTGCATCCCAGCCTGTAAGAGGAATAGACGTAGGTTCGGAAGAGTTGGTGCACAATTTCATTAAAGATGCAAGAGATTCAGGTTGTGCTGTTCTCCTTGTTTCAGCTGACCTTGACGAGATTTTAAAACTTTCAACAAGAATTCTTGTTATTTACAATGGAGAAATAGTCAAGACATTTAACAAAGTTGAAGGGCTTAAGGGCGAGGATTTAGGACCATATATGCTCGGCGTAAAGAGAGGTGAATGATGGAAAAGTTTATTCTCAAGTATTTTAACCTCATAAGAACAATCATTGCAATTCTTATAGGATTTGTAATAAGCATTTCGTTAATACTTCTTGTATCAAAAGATTCTTTTGCCGCATTAGGATACCTTTTCCTAGGACCGTTTGGCTCGATAAGCAGAATGGGTAACATCATTGAACTTGCAACCCCTATAATATTCTGTGGTATTGCAATTGCTATTCCCTTCCAGGCATCCCAATTCAATGTTGGTGCAGAAGGAACTTTCTTTATAAGTGCAGCATTTGGAACTGCATTTGCTCTCATAATACAAAGCCTTAACCTTCCTAGATTTATTTATGTTGTTGTAGTGCTTGCCTTTGCTGGTTTAATGGGTGCTTTATGGGGATTCATACCTGGTTTCCTCAAGGCAAAATATAGGGCAAATATGGTTGTTTTGACGCTTATGTTAAACTACATTGCGTATTTTATATCTATCTACCTTATAAACTATCATTTCAGGGATAAATCTGCAGGCTTCCTTACTTCTTACAGGCTTCCCGATTCGGTATTCTTAAAACAAATTATACCAAATACACGAATACATATAGGTTTCCTCATTGCAATTGCAGCAGTATTCATTGCCTACTACTTCCTTTACCACACGACTCTTGGATATGAGATTAGAATGGTTGGTTTTAATTTCCACTTCGCTAAATATAGCGGAATAGATGTTTTTAAGGTGATCGTCCTATCTTCAATGATTGGAGGAATTTTTGCAGGTATTGGCGGTATGTCAGAAGTTATGGGAATACACAGGAGGTTTTTGTGGCAATCACTTCCGGGATACGGATGGGATGGGGTTGTTGTTGCAATTATAGGAAGAAATAATCCTATCCTTATAATGTTTGCTGCATTTTTCCTTGCCTACCTAAGAATTGGAGGGCAGGTATTGAATCTCCTTTCTGATGTTCCGTATGAACTTGTAAGCGTAATAGAAGCAATCATAATACTTCTTATAACAGCAGAGGCATTCCTTGAGAATATTAAATACAGAATTACAGTGAAAGAAGCAGAAAAGGAGGTTTTCAAAAATGAATCCCCTTCTTAAAAGCATATTTTCGACAACTTTTCTTTTTTCGGTTTTAAGAGTTGCAACACCAATCATCTTCCCTGCATTAGGTGTTGCAATTTCGTCACTTTCCGGCTCAACAAACATTGCACTTGAAGGTATAATGCTTGTTTCAGCCTTTGCAGGCGTTGTTGTTTCGGCATTTACTCAAAGCCTTTTGCTTGCTCTTATTGCTGGTATTGCCGCAGGAGTTCTTATCGCTCTTATACTTGGGTACTTCAGCCTCAAATTAAGGGCAGACATAATCCTTGCTGCAATTGCACTAAACTTATTTTCATCTGGAATCACAGTGTTTTTGCTTTACATTTTTGCACATGATAAAGGCGTCTCAAGTTCACTTAAGAGCCTTGTATTCCCTACAATAAAACTTGGTGTCCTTGCAAAGATCCCAATATTAGGAGGTATATTAAATAACCAAAATATCCTCGTTTATATTGCATTTCTTTCGGTTATCGTTTATTACATAATAGTATTTCATACACCGCTTGGGCTCAAAATAAGAGCGGTAGGGCAAAGCCCTGATGCAGCAAGTTCGGTTGGTATAAATGTAGTGAGGATAAAACTCTATGCGCTAATTTTATCCGGTGTTTTTGGCGCGCTTGGCGGACTTTATCTTTCAATGGGTTATGTTTCCTGGTTTGGGCGTGATATGACTGCAGGAAGAGGATTCATTGCAATTGCCGCTTCATCAATTGGTTCCAATATGCCATTAGGAACACTTTTAGGTTCTCTTCTTTTTGGTGTTGTCTATGCACTTGCAAACTTCCTTGCACCAATAAACATACCATCAGAGATAATTCAGGTTATTCCTTACATTGTAACAGTCCTTGTTTTGACAGTTTACTCTGCAAGGACTGCAAAAGAAAAGGAGATAGGTGAAGAATGAAAAAGATTATACTCGACTGCGATCCAGGGCATGATGACATGCTTGCTATAATCCTTGCACTCTCAAGCAAGGACCTGGATGTTTTGGGTATTACAACGGTTGCAGGAAATCAGACAGGTGAAAAAACTTATATAAATGCATTGAGAGTTTTAAATCTCATTGGAAGGACCGATGTAAAAGTTTCAAGAGGCTTTGACAAGCCAATCCTGAGAGAACTTGTAACAGCACCTCAGATTCATGGCGTTTCAGGGCTTGATGGCGCAAATCTTCCCGAGCCAAAGGGGAATGAAACACACAAACATGCAGTTGACTTTATTATAGAAACAGTTATGAGTTCGCCCGAAAAAGTATACCTTGTTCCAACGGGACCCCTTACTAATGTAGCAGTGTCCTTAATAAAAGAGCCCTGTCTCAAAGACCATATCGAGAAGATAGTGCTTATGGGTGGCGCTTTCCACGACTCAAACTTCACACCAGGAGCAGAGTTTAACATTTATGTTGACCCAGAGGCTGCAAAATTAGTGTTCGAAAGCGGTATCCCAATAGTTATGGTAGGGCTTGATGTGACAAATAGGGCACTTATTACCTTCGAAGACATCGATTACATTGAAAGCCTCGGTGGAAAAGTATCTAGTGTAATTGCACCTCTTCTAAGATTCTTCGGGAAGGCAAATAACGAATTCTTTGGATTTGATGGAGCGCCAATTCATGATGCACTTGCTGTATCATATCTCATTGACCCAACTGTTCTAACTTTAAAGCACCTTCATGTTGATATAGAGACGAAAGGGGAATTCACTTCAGGACAAACGGTAGTAGACTACTACAATGTAACTAAGAAAGAGCCAAATGCATATGTTGCGCTGGACCTTGACCTTCCAAAATTCAAGAAACTAATAATTGATGCAATTAAGTACTTCGATAATATTGCGTAGGTTTTAGGGTTCTAATGAAGGCATGGGAGTTTGAGTATAACATAAGAAAATCCAATAAAGTGAGACTCAAACTATAAGCCTAAGTTTAGGCTCACTTTAGCGAAGATAACTTTTCATCTCTAAAGCCTTAATTAACAGTTTTTTTAAATGTGATATAATGTTTTTGTGGAAAAGTTTGATGTTATTGTAATTGGCGGAGGTCCTATAGGATGCAATGTTGCAAGTAATCTCGCAAGTGCTGGACTCTCAGTGTCAGTGCTTGAAGCAAAAACAAGGATTGGCTTTCCAAATCATTGCTCGGGACTTGTTCCGATAGAGTTTCTTGAACTTACGAATCTGGATAACTCTCTTATTTTAAATTACATAAATGGCGCCGAGGTTTTTTCATATAAGGAAAGTAACTTCTCATTCGAAAGAGAAAGTCCTTACGCTGTAGTTATCGACAGAAGCAATTTTGACATCTTTATGGAACAAAGAGCGAAAAGAAACGGCGCAAAATTCTTTTATAATGCCCATATTGAAAATATTGAGAATACTTCCGACAAACTTTCCATAACACTTACAAATGGAAATTCATTTGAAGCAAGAGTGCTTGTTGTTGCTACAGGCGCAACGAATGCAATCCAAAGAATGCTTAATGTTGATATGGGTGGAGAAACAATTTATACAGCACAGGTAGATACAGAAATTGAACTTCCAGAAACACAAATAGCATACATATATATGAACAATAAGATTTCACATAACTGGTTTTCCTGGATTATTCCAACAAATGGCAAAAAGGCAAGAGTTGGTTTCGGAACAGATATAGGAAAAAACCTTCTTTACAAGTTAGATGAACTTTTTAAGTCGTGGAGTAAACTCTCAAAAGCAAAGGCCATTGATAAGCCAGTTGTGTGGAGTATCCCAATAGGCATTGCAAAACAAACTGTTTTTAAGAATGTTCTTTTTGTTGGAGATTCTGCACGTATCGTAAAGCCATTTTCAGGCGGTGGCTTACTTACAGGGTTTATTGCAGGAAATATCTTAAGCGATACGATAATCGAAGCGTTTTCTGGAAATCCAAAAGACTTTTACAAGATACTTAGGCAATACGACAAAAGGTGGAAAAAAATTCTCCTTCCAGAATTCAAAAAAGAAATCATCCTCAGAGATATATATAAAACTCTTACAGATGAGGATAAGGATACCATTGTAAAGAACCTTAACAAAGATAAGGTTTCTGAAACTCTCGTTAGGTATGGCTTTATGGATAAGCCTGCAATAACTGGTCTTAAACTGCTATTGACAAATCCCCAGATTCCGCTAACTTACTTAAAAAGAAAAATCTCACGCTAAAAATTTTTCTGTCTTCAAAAGATTGGGAGACCCAACAAGTATTACCTTACTCCTTGCTCTTGTAATGGCATATGCAAGCATAAATTTATCTTTGAACAGGGAGGGCAATTTATCGTCAACGAAGTTTATAATGACTATTGATGATTGTATCGCCTCATCCAAAAGTGCAACTCTAACGCCTTCAATCTGACTATTCTTTAATTGGTCAATAATGTATGCCTTCTGTCGCTCGTAAGGCACAATAACCTCAATCGAAGAGCGGTCAACGCCACCTTTCAGGAATTGTCTAATAAGCTCTACGGTAAAGTTTGCTTCACTTTTGTTGAGTCTATTATTCTCGTATTCGACACTTCCCTTAACTGAAACAAACTGCACTACCTTTTCTGGATTAACAAGAGGAATAAAGTCACTGTCAATATTATCTTTATTGACTATTTTTATATCGGATATTTCTGAAATGCCCTTTGAATTCATTGGATAAAATTTTGAAACAAACCTGTGTATACTTTTATCAAAACCAAGAGCGCTATTGAGCATAAAAATCCTATTTTCATCAAGTAAATTCTCAAAAGGCACATTTCCTCCATAGGTAAAAATTATGAGGTTCTGGGCGAATGGAACAAGATTTAATATAGTTACTTTGTCTATATTCCTATCGAAGTAAAAAATGTAGTCAAAAATACCGTCAATATTATCGACACTTTTCTCAACAAGGTTTCCAAATGTTTCTTTAAGAGATTTATAAAATTCCTTTGAGAATATGAGGGCTTTTACATCAGGAGAATTTCTCAAAAACTCTCCCAAAACAAATTTCTTTCCTGTGCCAAAATCACCTTTTATAATAGCAAATATAGGCTTATCTAAAATAAGGTCAACCGGGTTATCGAAAAGTCTATCAATATGCGGCAAATACTTGCTTGAGAGTACAAAATCCTTTAAGGCATCAGGAGCTTTCATTACGTTAACAAGACCTTTTACTTCTCTTTTTTGCGTTTTAAGAGGCGTTATAAATTCGGGGGAGATTGCCTTATAATCTACCGCGCCTGAAATAGAAGTAAAATCAATGGACTTAACTATGCCAAAAATCCTCATATTAAGAGGGGCTCTTTCAAAAAGAATACAAGGCGTTCCGCTATTTAGATTTAATTCGTTGTCCTTTATGAGGGCTTTGAATGTAAAATCCTCCCCTTCTGCATTGTATAGCCTTGATAGAGGAATATCTTCAAGACGTGCGTCGAGAAGTTTCTTAATATGTTTTCTAACTCCCCTAAACTCTTTAAGATATTCGTTTATGGGTTCTTCAAAAATGTCCCTGTGATCAAGAATATAAACATAATTTACAAGATATGGATTATCTTTATCTAACCTTTTATCTAAAACGTCAAAGAAGGAATAAACAAAGTTTGCAAAGTCATTTCTTTTTGATAGCACTTTCTTCTTATCATTAATCGAAATCTTTCTCTCTTCGAATGTGCCGGAGGAACTCATCACCAAAAACTCTTCAAACTTTAGCGCAAGCGCCTGGACTATACCTTTTGTAAGATTGCCTTCAAAAACAACAGGAAATCTTCCGAAGAAAAGCGCATCTTTCACAAAAAACCCAGTCGTTGTGTCGTAGATATAAGGATAGAAACTGAACTTCGCTTTTATGTCCTTGGGGAATCTCTCAACAATATTTTTGAAGCGTTCACTAAATTTGATGCCCCTTACAGCATAAAATATTTCTCCTTCATAGGATTCCTTCAATGGCATACTATTAAAAATCTTAAAGAGAGTTGAAAATGCATCTTCCTCGATTTCTTCGGGTTGGACAAGAAAGCCAGGATAAAACGATACAAGAGAATCTTCACCAAAAGTAAAAGTTCTTCTCAAAAATCCTTTCTGCTCTTTTAAGCTAATGAAACTCAGTTTTTTTACATTTGACAATTCAACAGGCTTCGCAAAAATAATATCAAAAACCCCATCGTCTGTTGACAGAGTTAAAGCCTTTTGCCCCTTGCTTTCAAACTCCTTTATCACAACCCCTTTTATGTTTGCCATCTTACAAAATTATACAACTTAAGCAAATAATTCAAAATAAAAAAGCTATTTCAAAAATTAAAAAGAAATATATAATTTATGTGGGGACAAAAGATGGGATACAAAATATACAAGAAAGATAATGAGATACACATATTAGTGGATTCGAAAAATGACGGGAAACTAAGATTTACAAAGAGGAAAAATGTTTTCAGTTTCGGAGAAAGTTTTTCGACAAGAGACGAACCATTCACGGAGAAAACTTACCTGGAGTGGCAAATAGGATGTGATATCCCTATAAATGAAGCAGATGATAATCTAAAAAATGTATTTAAAGAAGGGGAAGATGAATATTTTATAGGAGCAAACAAAAAGAAAAAATTACCATATGAGCTATCGGAAATTATTTATTTTTCAAAGGAGATGTCTCTTATAAGAACAGAGGATTTAGTTAATCTTGAAAAAGAGTTTGAAAGTTATAAAGAGTTTATAGACGCTGAACCTATTCAAGTAGAAAATAATCCCATAAGTATCTCTTTAAATAACATAGATCTCAAGAAGACCATTATAAGCCTTCCTACTTTTTACTTTTTTAATTCTTCCGATGGGGCAACAATTGAAGTATCAATAAAACAACAACAATACGCATCAGGAACTCAGCCCATGATTTATTACTGTATACCAATTTTAGCTTTCAAGGATGGACAAGAAATCATAGGCAAAACTTCTAAAGAAAAACCCTCACTGCTATATGTTATAAATAAAGACAATATCCAAAATTTCATTAACTTGATGAAAATTTTTGGAATGGCTTCTGAAAGACATAATCACGACACGGTTGAAATACTTAAACTAATTATTAAAAAAGGAGATTAGAGTAGACAATATGAATTCAGTTATTCCGCACCATTTATCAAAAGAAGAAATTATAAAACTTGGCGCGTTTTACACACCCGAAGAGATTGTTCAATTGGTGCTAAATTTTATATATCCATATGTTGAGAAGAACTCTAATGTTATCGTTCTTGATAGTTCCGCAGGATATGGCGCATTTCTGAGAGATGTTAAGAAAAAAGGGATAGAATACCGAGCAGGTGAATACGACAAAAAAGCTTTTGAAGTTCTCAAAAGTTTTCTCGATGATGAGAAAATTTTTAATACCGACGCCTTGACTAATGTTAGTAGAAAAAAATATGAGATATCTGAAGACGATTTCTTAATTGTAGTTGGGAACCCCCCTTATAATGACATTACTTCTGAATACAAAAAGGGTAAAAAAGGGGAAATTAATTGTGATATAGACTTATTTGACAGAGATATTGGTATTTCATTTCTGAAATCTTACAATAAACTCAGGGCGGACATAGTGAGTGTTCTACATCCATTGTCATACCTGATAAAAGAAGCAAACTTTAAGAGACTAAAGGATTTTAAAAATAATTATAGATTAATTCGAGGTGTTATTTTCCCAAGTAGTATATTTTATGGGACAAGCCCTATAAGTGCATTTCCGGTCCTTGTATCTCTGTATGAAAGAAATGTGAGAGGGATGGACTTTGATTATGTGAGAAATTTTAGTTTTAATATACTTGGTAGTAGCAATACATTTACTCTATCGGATTATACTACAACGGATGGATACATTAACAAATATCCACCCGGAAAACATGATATCAAAGAATCACCAATTGGTCTTTATTTCCACACTTTCAGAGACATAAACTCCTTGAAGCGTAATGCAGCGTTTATGTTAAAAAAAACAAATGGAATAGTCGTTACAGTAGAAAACTTTTACAAATATGCTTACTTATACGCATTCAAGAAATTATTTAAGCCAGAAAATGCCTGGTTATTTGGAAACTTATCACCTTTAGTAGAGAAGGACTTTGTAGAATCAAATAAAAAGCTATTTGTCCTTTTTGCATTAAAAACTAACCAGGTTGTTAGAAATCTAAACGCAATTGATAATATAATGGAATATTACCAAATAAGTTCTTATGATTTAGAAAACTACAACATCGAAATACTTGAAAAGGAAATCTCCGCTTATCTTCAGTTATTAACAAAACCAAACAGGAAATATTTCAACTATAATAACCTGCTCTTTTGAAAATAGGACATGGTGGAAGACAAAAGCAAATAACAATTTAAACTTGCAAAAAACAGATTTAAAAATATAATAATGTTGTAAGGAGGTACGCTATGGTAAATACAACTAAGCATGTAAAAATTGTAGCAAAGAAGCCGTTCTGGAATATTGATAGGGCACATGATTGCAGGCTTTGCCAGACACCTTGCAAGTCTGCATGCAAAACAAGCGTAACTGTTGGCAATCAAGTTTGCGAAATCAAAAAACCTGTTAAAAGGTGGATTTGGTAGTCTGTGTTTGATAAGTCTTTAGTGCACCTCTTCCCCTTCAATGGGGAATTTTTTGCTCTTGATGTTAACTCAGGAAGCCTTTTAAATCTTGATGAGGCAACGTATTTTTATTTAACAAAACTTGAGGAAACAGATTCAAAAGAGACGGCATTAAAACTAACCCAAGAAAAATACGGAGACGAGGCTTTAGGTATCCAGGAAGAGATAGAAGAACTCATAAAAGATGGGATCCTCTTTTCGAAACCTCCAAAGTATTTTCAGTCAAACTTTATCCTGAAATCGATGTGCCTCAATGTTGCACATGCCTGTAACTTTGGATGCCTGTACTGTTTTGCAAAAAAGGGAAATTACGGCGGAAGTGATGCCCTTATGAGTTTTGATGTCGCTAAGGCTTCTATCGATTTTCTTGTTAAAAATTCCGATGGGCGTGATTCGCTTGAAGTCGATTTCTTTGGTGGCGAACCACTTCTTGCTTTTGATGTTGTTAAGAAAACAATTGAATACGCAAGAAGTACTTACAAAAATAAAAACTGGAGATTTACCATAACAACAAATGGAAGTCTTATTACAGAAGAAATAGAAAAGTTTCTTTATGATAACGATGTGAGTATCGTCTTGAGCCTTGATGGCGGAAAAGAGACGAATGATAAATACAGAGTTTTGAGAAATGGCACAGGCACATTTGATCTCATTTTTCCAAAAATTAAGATGGTAACAGAACACAGAAAAGAATCAGGCGGCTATTATGTAAGAGGGACATACACCCACACAACGCTTGACATATCAAAAACCGTTATGGATTTACATAATTTTGGCTTTAAATACATCTCGCTTGAGCCTGTTGTCACAAAAGAAGAAGACGTCGGGATTAAAAAAGAAGATTTATCGATTCTCAAAAAAGAGTACGAGCGCCTTGCAATTGAATATGTAAATTCACAAAAAGAAGGAACATGGAACTTCTTCCACTTTAATATCGATTTAGAGTCTGGTCCATGCATACAAAAACGTATTAACGGGTGCGGAGCAGGCGTTGAATATGTCGCTGTCTCTCCGGATGGATCGATTTATCCATGTCATCAATTTGATGGCAT
>Ga0081479_110039_pt1 | contig 25817 bp, 25 predicted proteins | sample MamHotmetagenome_FD_70984 | JGI IMG/M metagenome (GOLD analysis project Ga0081479, IMG submission 70984) | Hot spring cone microbial streamer communities from Mammoth Hot Spring (Liberty Cap Streamers), Yellowstone National Park, USA - T=72 v2... | ecosystem: Environmental > Aquatic > Thermal...
AAAAGGGAAAAAGCATTCTAAGAAAGGGAAGCTTTTAAAGCCCTAAGAAGTTCCTCCACTTCAAAGGGTTTTACTAAAACCTCTTTAAATCCTTCCTGCTTAGCTAAGACCACCGTTTCAGCTTGTCCGTAGCCTGTGGCCAAGATGGCTTTAACCTCGGGGTGGACCTTTATAAGCTCCCTTAGAACCTCAACGCCGTTCCATTTACCGGGCACCGTATAATCAAGGATGGCTATATCAAAGGGACCCTGTTCTTGATAGATTTTAACCGCCTCTTCTCCGTTTTCGCAGGCAATTACCTCATAACCAAGCTCTTGAAAGAAGCTCAGCTAAGGACTTTCTAACGGAGGCATCCATTACTTGAGTAGGGATTGGTGTATCTCAAGGAGATTCCTCTCAGCGTTCGGAAAGACAAAAAAGAAGCGGAGCCGTCCCATCAGTCAATTCTTTGACAAAAGGTCAAAGTTTAGAGATTTATTCGACACACAAGAGGAAACTTTTTCCAGAAAAAGAGGAAGGAAAAATTTTCCTCTTGCCTGCTTAGGTCTACAAGGGCACTCGTAAGCTTCCAAAGACAAAGCTAACAAGCAAAAGCTCCATCTATCAAATTGGCATGTATTTTGAATAAATTCTTCAGGAGGTAGAGATGGCTAACATCAGGATAAATCCCCAGGTTGGTTTGCTTGAGGCTTTAGAGGCGGCTCAGCTTCTTGATAGACGCTTGACCGCAACGGCAAACAACTTAGCAAACGTTGACACGCCTGGCTATAAGGCAGATGGTCTTGCCTTCCATGAGGTGTTGATGAGAAAGGTTGGACCAAGGTATCGCAAAGCCTTCAAGGAGACGGTGCCTTTCTTGCGGGATACTCAAGGATTTCTTGAGCCTACCGGCTCTCCCCTTCATTTTGCCATCACAGGAGAGGGCTTTTTCAAAGTGCAGACCCCTCAGGGCATAGCTTACACGAGAGCTGGAAACTTTACTATAGATGCCCAAAGGCGGCTTGTTACGCCTCAAGGCTATCCTGTCCTTGCTAATGGAGCACCGGTTATCATTGACCCAGGGATGGCTGTCGGCGGGCTTGTCACCATGGAAGACCTAAAGCTTCAGGTCTCGCCCGATGGGTTGCTTTCCATAGATGGCACAGAGATTGCTCGCCTTGATGTGGTAACCTTTGATGACCCAACTAAGCTTAAAAAGGTTGGGGAAAACCTCTATGTGAGCGACGGGGCTCAGGAGATGATGGCGGTAAACTATGAGGTTAGGCAGGGATTTGTGGAGAAGGCAAACGTTGAGGTCATACGGGAGATGGTTTCTCTCATTGAGATCCATCGAGCTTTTGAAGCCGTGCAAAGGAGCATAAGAGCCTTTGATGAGGCTACAGAAAGACTAAACACTGCTACAGGGAGGTAAGGTATGATCCGTTCCCTTTGGAGTGCGGCAACGGGAATGCAGGGGCAACAGCTCCAGCTTGACACCATTGCTAACAACCTTTCCAATGTTACTACCCCGGGCTTCAAGAAGAGCCGAACGGAGTTTGAAGACCTTTTTTATCAAAACCTAAAGCTTGCCGGTGCCTTGACCGCAGACGGAGTTCAGGTCCCGGTTGGCATGCAGGTAGGGCTTGGCGTAAGACCGGTAGCCATAACCAAGCTCTTCACCCAAGGGGAGTATCAACTGACAAACCAAGAGCTTGACTTTGCCATTGAAGGAAGGGGCTTTTTCAAGGTGCTCATGGGTGGAGAGGAATACTATACTCGAGCTGGAAACTTTAAGCTTGACCGGGATGGCTACATCGTAACCCCTGACGGGGCAAGGCTTCAGCCAGAGTTTGCCGTCCCAACGGGCACAGCCCGCATAGAGGTAACACCGGATGGGGTCATAACCGCCCTTTCTCCTACGGGTCAAGTCTTGGCTCAGGCTCAGCTTTTGCTTTACGATTTTCCAAACCCAGCCGGGCTTTATGCCGTAGGGAGAAACCTATTTAAAGCCACGCCAGCTGCCGGAGATGTCATCGAGGGAAATCCGGGACAGAACGGCTTTGGTACCATCGCCCAGGGCTACCTTGAGATGTCAAACGTGGATGTAGTTGAGGAGATGGTAAAGATGATCATCACTCAGAGGGCTTATGAGTCTAACTCTAAGGCGGTAACGACGGCAGACCAGCTCCTTGAAATAGCAAACGGGCTGAAGAGGTAAGGTATGGTAAGGTTTAGGCTTAAAGGGCTAATCCTTGTCCTTGGTTTGCTTATTCTTTCTTTAATGGTTAGCCTAAAGCTTGGCTATGCGAACATGGTTTCAGAGGATGAGCTTAAAGTGATCTTTCACAAGGAGTTTAAGGCAAGGCTTGGTCTAAAGGATGATGAGGTTCGACTTGAAAAGTTCCGGGTTGAGCCAAGGACATATGAGCTTAAGCGCAATCAGCCCTACCGTCTTGATTGGATTACTATGCCCCGCCCAGGCTCAAACACAGCCATCTTAACCTACACAGGACCAAACGGAAATCCTCAGGTCTTAAGGCTTTGGGGCTTTGTGGAGGTGTTAAAAAAGGTTCCGGTTGTTGTTAAGCCCCTTCAGGCGGGTGAGGTGATGCGAGAGGAACATGTGAGCCTTGAGTTAAGAGAGCTTTCTCGTCTTCCTCACGATGTAGTCTTTGATGTAGGCTCAGCCCTTGGGAAAGAGGTTAGGATGAGCCTGAGACCGGGCATGGTTCTTAGGACCTCTCACCTTCAGCTTCCAGTGCTTGTTAAAAGGAACGAAGAGGTTGAGCTTATCGCCCAGGGAAAAAACTTTATCGTGAAAGCGAAGGGCGTTGCCTTGGAGAACGGAAGGCTTGGTGAGGTCATAAGGGTTAAGAACAAGGAAAGCCAGAAGGTTGTTTTTGCTAAGGTTGCGGGAGAGAGGCTTGTGGAGGTGAGCTACTGATGAAAAGAATAGCCATGCTTTGTCTTTTAGGGCTTTTACTTTCCTCCTGCTGGGAGTTTGACCCAAAAACCCCTCCGCCTCCGCCCCCACCCCCAAAGGTAGAAATTCCTCAAAGAATGGACCAGCCTGCATCCAAGGGTTCTCTCTTTAGGGAGAGCAATTTTCTCTTTGCCTACTCTGATAACCGGGCAAGGTTTGTCGGGGATACCATAACCGTTAAGATCGTTGAAACCTACCAGACTTCAAACAATGTAAAGCAGGGGAGCTCAAAGCAATCAAGCGCAAGGGCTGGGGTGAAAAACCTTTTGGGTTATGAAAAGCAGGTAAGCAAGCTTTTACCGTTGCCTCAAGCCTTTGACCCAGCTCATCTTGTTGATGGAAGCATGACGAGCAGCACAAGCGGGCAGGGACAGCTCCAGAGGGATAGCCGGATCGTAGCCACGGTTACCGCAAGAGTGGTTGAGGTTTTGCCAAACGGAAACCTCGTGATCCAAGGCGTTAGAACCATAAAGAGGAATAGAGACCTTGAATACATAACCCTAACAGGCATTGTAAGACCTCAGGATGTAGACTCCGATAACTCTGTTCTTTCATCCAAAGTTTCAGACCTTTACATAGAGTATAGCGGTAAGGGACCAAACAGCGAAGCCGCATCCGGACCGGGCATCATAACAAGGCTTCTTCAACTTTTCTGGCTCTTTTAGGGGGTAGGCTATGAAGAGGCTTGCGCTTGCCTTGCTAATTCTCCTTTTTCCTTTAGAGGTTTTTGCCGCAAGGCTTAAGGACCTTATGGAAGTTGAGGGAGTGCGGGGAAACTATCTTGTGGGGTATGGAGTGGTCGTAGGGTTGAAAGGGACGGGTGACGGAGACCAGACTAAGTTTACCGTGCAATCTGTCGTTAACATGCTTGAAAAGTTTGGGGTTAGGGTTCCCAAGGAACAGGTGAAGCTAAAGAACGCAGCCGCGGTCATGGTTACTGCCTATCTTCCTCCTAATGTCAAGCCTGGGCAGAGGATTGATGTCCAAGTTTCAGCCATAGGAGATGCCAAAAGCTTGCAAGGAGGAACCCTTCTCCTCACGCCTCTTATTGGACCTGATGGGCAGGTTTATGCGGTGGCTCAGGGTCCGGTCTCGATAGGTGGATTTGCCGCCGGTGGTGCCGGGGCTCAAGTTGCCGTAAACCATCCTACGGTTGGACGCGTGCCAAACGGGGCGATCGTTGAGAGGGAAGTCCCTGCAGGAGACCTAAATTCCTTAGACAGGCTAACCTTAAGCCTTCGCACCGAGGATTTTACCACAGCTCAAAGGGTTGCCGAGGCTTTAAATCAATACCTCCGTGGAAACTATGCCAAGGCAGTAGACATAAAGACCATCGAGCTTGAAGTGCCAAAAAACTATAGAGGTAGAGTTGTTCCGCTTCTTGCTGAGATAGGAAACCTTGAAGTAAGACCAGACATCCCAGCAAGGGTGGTGATAGATGAGCGGACAGGCACAGTGGTCATAGGGGAAAATGTTAGAATTTCTAAGGTTGCCGTGGCTCACGGGAACCTTAGCGTTGAGGTAAGGGAGACACCCCAGGTTGTTCAGCCCTTCCCCTTTGGTCAGGGGGAGACTGTAGTTGTCCCAAGGACTGAGGTCAAAGCCAAGGAAGAAAAGGCAAGGATAGTGGTTCTTGAAGAGGGGGCAACGCTCGGTGAGCTTGTAAGGGCTTTGAACGCCGTTGGGGCAACGGCAAGGGAGCTCATAGCTGTGCTTCAGGCGATAAAAGAGGCTGGAGCCCTTCATGCAGAGCTTGTGATCATGTAGGAGGTAAGGTATGACCGCAGACATTAACGCTTTAAACTACCAAAGTTTAGAAAAGCTTAACGCCCTTGCTAAACGGGACCCTAAGCTTGCCTTAAAGAAGCTCACCTCAGAGTTTGAGTCCCTCATCTGGTATGAAATCTTGAAGGGACTTGACCGGACAGTTATGAAAAGCGAACTTCTTCCTGAATCCTTCGAAAGGAAGCTCTATCAAGATTTTTTGTATCAAGAGGTAGCAAGGGCAGTTTCCGGAAGACCTCGAGGTTTTGGCGATTTTCTCTACCAACAACTTTTGAAAAGCCCTTATCTTAAGAAAGCTATCGAAAATCCGAATAAATAAAGGGGGGTATAGTTATGCCAACAAAAGAGCTTTTAGCCCTGAGAGAGGTTTTATCCGAGGAGAGAAAAGCTCTCCTTTCCTGCGCTGTTGATGAGGTCTTAAAATGGGCTAGCTACAAGGCAAGGCTTGTGGAAAGCCTAAAGGGAAAGGATCTGTCCGAGGAAGATAAAGAGTTGCTTTTAGAGATTTTGCAAGAAAACGAGAGAAATAGAAGGATCATTCAGGCTGGACTTTCTTTCGTTGAAGAGGCTTACCGGTTTTTGCAGAAATTCTTCGTCGAGGGGGAGACCTATCCCCAGGGGTTGGCTAAGGGAAAGGAAAGCTCTCCCAAAGTTTTAAGCAAGAGGGCTTAAAGCATGGCAGGGTTAACCTCAGCCTTAAACATCGCTAAGAACGCCCTTCTTAGCTTTCAGACGGCAACTCAGGCGATAAGCCATAATGTGGCTAATGTGAACAATCCAGATTTTTCTCGCCAAAAGGTGGTTGAAACAACCTATCCCCCGAGCCCATCCCCTGTAGGTCCTATTGGTTCTGGGGTAAAGATAGAAAAGGTCATGCGCTACTTCGATGAATTTCTTGAAAGAAACATAAACCTTAAGCGCACGCTCTACGGCATGGTTAGCGCCCAATCTCAGGGCTTAACCATCCTTGAGTCTCTTTTTAACGAGTCTCAGGATACGGGCTTAGCAAAGGTCATGAGGGATTTTTACACCGCCTGGCAAAGCTTAGCAAACTACCCAGAAAACCTTTCGGCAAGAACTCAGGTTGTTGAGACAGGTAAGCTTATCGCTGAAGCCTTAAAATCAAAGTTTGAGGGAATGAGGGGCCTTGAAAACCAAATCGGTCTCAAGCTAAAGAGCGTAGTTGACGAGATAGACAGGCTTTCCTCAGCCATAGCCGACTTGAACCATCAGATAACGGCTCTTGAGGCCGGAGGAAGGACGGTAAACGACTTAAGAGACCAAAGGGATAAGCTGATCGGTGAGCTCTCTCAATACGCTCAAATTCAGTATTTTGAGACTAAAGAGGGGTCATACAATGTTATCCTTGGCAAAGGCTATAATCTGGTCAACCTTTCCTACAACTGGAAGCTTGAGATCTCCGGGACAACCGTCTATTGGGTAGGGTCAAACGGAGAAAAAGTTCCTTTAACCAGTAAAGAGGTGCCAAGCGGCGAGCTTGGCGGCTGGCTAAAGCTATTAGAGCAGCTTTCAGATAGCTACAACTTTGAGTATGTATCCGGAAACAAAGTGGTCATGAACCCTTTAGCAGGAAGGACAATCTCTGAGTCTGACACCTTCGCTGAGCTTGGGATTTCCACGGGCACGATGAGCTTTCGAGGAAAAGACCACTTTGGTAAGGAGATATCTGGAAGCTTTACCATTTCGTCAAGCAAAACCATAAGAGAGTTTCTGAACGATGTAGAGAGGGCTTTTAGTTTTACAGTGAAAGCTTACATAAAGGACGGAAGGCTCTTTGTTGAGGATGCCTTTCGTGGACCTGGAAAGCTTGAGTTTAGCATAACCTCAAGCTCTGCTACTCTTGATTTTGGAAGGTTTGACGATCCGGCTTTTCAATGGAGGGTCGCTGAGATAAACCTTGCGGTAAAGTTAAAGCTCTTTGGTGAGGAGCTAATTCGGGCGGTAAACGAGCTTCATACTCAAGGCGTAGGGTTGAGCTTTTTCACCAAAGAGCTTGAGGGAGCTTATTCGGCAAACCAATACCTAAAGGAACTTCCATACTATTTAGACTTAAAGCGGGATGGCTCCTTTTTCCTGTGGGTAAAGAATGAACAAGGCAAAGTCTCCCCCATAAAGGTAGACATTAACCTAAGCGAGGATGCCACGCTTGATGATTTAGCAACAACTATCAACAATGCCATAAAAAGCGCTGGCTTAAACCCCGATGACCCGACAAACTTTGATATAAGGGCGGTCATCCGTTCGGGAAGGCTTGTCATCCAAGCAAGGGATGGCTTATCCTTTGCCTTCTCAAACGACACCTCAGGCATCCTTCTTTCAACTGGGCTAAACCTCTTTTTCCACGGAACCGACCCAGCTGACTTTGAGGTTAACCCCCTCCTTGTGCAAAAGCCTGAATTTATCGCCACGGGACGCCTTGATGTGAGCGCCTTTAGAAGTGAAGCTCCCTTCTTTGGCTCATACATCACAAACTCAGCCGTCAACCCCAACCAAACCTTCCTTGTTAAAACCCTTTATGTAAGACCCTACGATGCCCAAGGCAAGGCTTATCAAGTTCCACCCTTAGCGGTATATGCTGGGACTTTCAGCGGTGGGGTTTTGACAGGCGACCTAAACATCTACCTTAAAGATGCAAACGGATCAATCCTACAGACCATAACCATAGGAAGCGGGACAAGCATCAGTCAACTTCTTGACAGGCTAAACGGCTCTCAAGGGATAAAGGCTTACTATGAAGACGGAATCTTGAGGCTTGAGCTTATCCCTGCTAATGCCCCGCAAGGTTCAGCCTACTTCACCGTAGATGAGGGAACCTCAGGTGTTGCTCATCTCTATTCCTGGGATGATGCTTTGAAAGCTTATAAGGTGTCGATAAATTCTGGAGCAACAGGGGACACTCTGCAAACCATGCTTGAAAAGCTTGATAAACTCCCCTTCCTCAGGGCTTACTTAGACCCTTATGGTAAGGCTGTCCTTTCCCTTGAGCCAGACCAGACCAAAGTCTACGGGTTTGAGCTTGGCGAGAGCTTAGATGCTTTAGCTAATCCCTCTTCTACGGATAGTTTTCTTGTATACTTAAGAGAAAACGGCATTATTCCACCTGCCTTTCGTGTTTCAGGAACATTAGAATCTCGCCTCTTCTCCGGGCTTGAGCATGTATATAAGCCAACAATCTATGAGGGCGTGGCAACGGGCTTTACACCTGACTCAGCGGTAAGCAGCTATACGGTGAGATTTTATGACAGGGCTGGAAACTTTATCTCTTCGGCAAGCGTATCCGGAGCTTCTACATTATCTGGACTACTTTTAAACTTTGCCATGGTAGCAGGTCTTAAAGCAAGACAGGCTGGAGATAGGTTCTATATCTACCTTGACCCAGCGGAGGCAGGCGCCCCTTCAGGTGCGGCTTACTTTACCATCTCAGCCGAAGATGATGGCTCCTTAGGCTTGTTAAAAGGTGCAACAGGTGCTCTTGGTTTGAAGATGGGTGAGCTTTCAGCCTACCTTTTTGATAAAGAAGGAAAAGCGATCGATGCCTTTGATGCTTCAGACGGGGTCGTTGACCCAGCAAGGTTTGAGCTTTGGACAGACCAACCTATGTTCTCGTTACTTCAGAGGATAAACGCTCCAGATAGCGCAATCTTTGGGCTTTCAGCAACCCTTGATAGACAGGGTAGGCTGATCATCAGTAAAACCGGGCTCTATCAGACGGAAAGCTTCGTCCTTGCCGATGAAAGACCAAACTATCCCCCAGCAAGCGTCCTTAGAGCAAACACCTACCGACAAAAAACAAACGCTTACGCCTATGTATCCTCAGAGGGTTTAACCGGAGGAACTACCTTTAGCGACCAAACAATTACGGTTAGACTCTTAAAGCCAGACGGAAGCGTGGCAAGCTCAGCCTCTCAATCCTTTACTTCTCCAACCTTAAACAACATCATTACCTGGCTAAACAGCCTTGACCTTGATGTGGATGGAGCTTTTGACCTTAAGGCTACCCTTGACCCTCAAGGAAAGCTTATCATAGAGGTCAATGACAAATTCTATGGCTCAACGCCGATAACCAGCTTTGAGCTTGGAAGCGATGGTGATTTTGTGCCCTATCTTTCAGCTAAGGTTCATGTTCAACCAACCCTTTCTGAGGGCTTGATCAATGCTTTGAAAGGCTATGAGCTAAAAAGGGGAGACAACCGGACAGCCCAAAGGATAGCCGACTCTGCGACCAATCCTCGGATAGCCTTGAACCTTTCTTCTCTAAACGACTACTACGCAAGCATGGTCGGTGAAGTAGGAAATGCCACCAAGGCTGTGAAGGACAACCAAACCTTCCTTGATGACCTGCTTCGCCAGATGAGAGCGATGAAGGACAGCATATCCGGGGTTTCCTTGGATGAAGAGATGGCAAACCTTGTTAAGTATCAACAGGCTTTTATCGCCACATCTAAGATCCTTTCTACCGTGGAAGACATGCTTGATGCTTTGATCTCAGCCAAAAGATAGGGGGTTAGCCCATGAGGATAGGCTTTAACACCAAGTATCAAAGCTTTCTTGCCGACCTAAACAGACTATCCTCAGAGATAAACGCAAGCCAGCTCAAGATATCCTCTGGGAAGAAGTTTCTTAGACCATCAGATGACCCCCCATCCGCGGTGATAACCTTAAACTACAAACAGGGTGTCTCAGTGATAGAAAGGTACGGGAAAGCGATCGATGAGGGATTAGCTTTCTTGCGAGCTCAAGAGAGCACCCTTGGGCAGGTTGAAGACCTTATCGCCCGGGCTAAAACCTTGGCTATAAACTCTGTCAACGCTACAAACGATGTTAACGCTCGTCAAGCCATAGCAAAAGAGATTGATTCCATCGTCTCAACCCTTCTCTCCCTTGCCAATTCTCAGCTTGGAGAAAAGTATATCTTCTCAGGGGACAAGACAACAGGCTTTGAGGAGGGGACAAAGCCCTTCATGCTCATTAAAGAAACCCTTCCAAACGGGCAGGTCATAGAAAGGGTTGTGTATAACGGCTCGGTTGAGCAAGCAAGCATTGGCTACGACAAGGACATGAAGCTTACTCTTGGGGAGACAGGGCAAAAGATCTTCATGGAAACCGGCGTCTTTGAAACCCTTCTTGCGTTAAAACGGACCCTTCAGGCTGACAACAACATTGACTATCAGAAGGAGCAGTATTACATCCAAAGCTTCATCGGAAAGCTTGATGAAATTTTTAATGCCATCTCAGGCTACCGCGGAGAAATAGGCGCAAAAATTAGCCATCTTGAGACCAAGAAAGACTTGTATGAAGATTTCAAGCAGACCATTCAGAAGAACCTTGCAGAGGCAGAATCCGCTGACCTTGCCGAGCTTGCCACAAAGCTTCAAAGCTTGAGCATAGCTTACGACGCAGCCTTGAAATCCGTAGCCATGGTCTCAGACCTCTCTTTAGCCAAGTATCTGTAAAGCTTGAGTAGGTTTTCTAAACTTGGTCGTGAACCTTCTCCATAAACAGTGTCGAGCACGAAAAGGGACTGTATTAAAAATGTTTTTATGTAAGCCCCCCGCTGTCACCCCGAGCCTCTTTTTTTGTCACCCCGAGGCGTCAGCCGAGGGGTCCCTCGGCACTGGCGTGCCTCGGGATGACATCCCGGGACGCCGTCCCGAACAAAGTGAGGGATGCCTCGCTATCGCTCGGCACGACGAAGTATGGGACTTTTTTGAACAACCCCATCCTTGGTTAAAAAGTAGTTTATAAATCAAGTGTTAACTAAAGATCGAGCTGAGGGTGTATCTCAACAGCGCATTAACCACTGCGCAAGCCGCGGGACTTCCACCCTTTCTGCTTAAGTTTGTTATATAAGGAATGTCTTCCCGTAGAAGCATTAGCTTTGCCGAAAGGGCTTTAACAAATCCTACAGGCAGACCAACAACCACTACATCGTCCCTTTTTTGTTCTTTTAAAACCTCTATAGCTCTGACCAAAGCCGTTGGAGAGTTGCCAATCACAACCAGCCCAAGGTCGTTTTCGTTTTTTAATGCAAGCTCTACCGCTTGCTCAGTGCGTGTGCCGATACTAACCTCTCCAACCTTATCTAAATAGCAGACCACTTTTTCTCTCGGATAGAGCCTTTTGGAGATGCCGGCTTTCGTCATCTCTACATCAACAAGGATCTTCTTTTTATCCCTCAAATTCTTAAGAGCTAGCTCAATAGCTTTCGGATGAAAGACCATGGTTTCAATGTACTCCGGGTCAGCCGTCGCATGAACTACCCTTTTTACAACTTCTCTCTCAAGGGGCAAAAACCTGCTAAAATCGAACTCTCTTTCAATAATACGAAAGCTTTCCTCTTCTATGCTCTGTGGGCTGTAGGTTCTTACCTCGTCGATGCGCTCTTTTACGATTTCGGCAAGTCTTTCATGTTGTCCAAGGGGCTTAGTTATTAATACCTCTGCCCAAGGGAAATCAGCCTTAACTTTCTCAACAAGCTCTGGTAGGTCCTTCGTTACATGAACGCCAGCTGAGAGAAAAAGGGGATGAAGGATTACCCTTTTTGCCCCATCCTTAAGACACTGCCTTAGGGCGGACTCCACATCCGGCTCCCCAAATTGCAGATAGGCTAACACTACATCATCTTCAGGCACATCAAGGATTTTGGATAGGTAAACCCTAAAGGGCTCCCAAGCATTGGCAGACCTCTTTGGGCTCCCATGCAAAACGAGCACTATCTTTTCTCTCTCGCCCTTCATCCTAAAGGGACCTCCATATTTAAAATTGCCTTCCCGCCATGACAGGAAAATCTTGCCTTTGCTCCAAAGAGTAAAGGGTAATTTTTTTTACCATGCCCGAAGGGAAAGTCAACCCCTATGGGAATATTTTCTGGAAGGTTATGCTGAAGGCTATGGAGCAAGGCTTCTGAAGATATCCCGCCTAAATCTCCAAATACGATGCCTTTTATTCGCTCAATAGATATACTCAAGATGACCTGCATGAGAGCTCGCTCCAAGCGATGTGGCGCTTCGTTCACATCTTCAAAAAATAGAATAATTTCTTCCTCAAGCGGGAGATAAGCGGTTCCGCAGAGACTGGCAAAGGTGGCAAGGTTCCCCCCAAAGAGATACCCCTTAGCTTCTCCCTCTCGGTAAGCCCTTCCTTCAAGCGTAAGCTCTTTTCTTTTGCCCTGAAGGATTTCTAACAGAAGGTCAAAACAATCTTTCTCAACCGTAGGTAAGTTGACAACCATCGGGGCATGGATGCCAATTTTTCCAAATTTTTTCCAAAAGTAGGAATGAAGGGCTGTAATGTCGGAAAAACCAATCATAGGAGGGATTTGAAAGGGCTTGAGTTTTAAATGTTTTAAATATTCGTCTAAAAAAGGAAGGATTTTTATAGCTCCAAAGCCACCCCGGACTGCCCATAGATAATCAAACTCTTGCGTAGCAATTATTTCTGCTAAAAGAAAAGCCGTTACCGAAGGGATAGAAGGGGTAGGGTCGGCAAAGGATTTAAAGGAAAGTCCGAGCTCTTTTAAGACTTCAAGCCCCTTTGCCAAATCTTCTTCTTTCGGAGGGCTTGAAGGTTGAACTACGGCAATGCGTAGCATCTTTTCCAAAGAAGATAGAGCCCTTCAAGCGTAAGAAGTGGCTCAACTCTTTTTATACGCTTACTTAAGGGAGAAATAACCCTGGCAAGCCCCCCTGTGGCAATGACTTCAGGGTTGCTCTTCATCTCTACGCTAAGCATATCGATCAAGCCATCAGCAAGGCAGGCGAACCCATAAAGAATTCCGATCTTCATAGCTGAGATGGTATCTTTTCCAAGAGGAGATTCTGGGGGAGAAAAAAGGTCTATCTTAGGGAGCTTTGCCGTCTTGGTAAAAAGACTCTCTGAAGCTGAAAGAATACCAGGGGCAATAGCGCCGCCAAGATAGACTCCACCCTCAGAAATACAATCAAAGGTGGTAGCTGTCCCAAAATCAACGACGATGCAAGGCTTTTTATACTTTTCCCAGGCAGAAAAGGCGTTAACAATCCTATCTGCCCCTACCTCAGAAGGATACTTAAGGTCAATTTTAATGGGAACAGTCTCTGATCTTGCAACCAAGACCTCCCTGGCTAGCCATTTTCTCCCAAGCTCAACCCAAAAAGAGGTTAGGCTTGGCACAACTGAGGAGATAGAAAGCCCTTTAATCTCGTGAAGCTCGATTTGGTATAGGGCTAAAAAACCTTTTAGCTTTACTAAAAGCTCTTCAGTTGAAACAGGGGTTTCAGTGCGGAAGCTACCGCAAGCCTTTAGCGCTCCGTCAAAATGAAAAACAGCAAAGCCCGTAGAGGTGTTTCCAACATCAACGGTCAATAGATATTCAGGCATGGGCTAAAAGATAGCAGACCCAGTTATCCTTTTCCCTTTTTTCAAGGATTTTAACCGGTGCTTTGGCTAAGGCGGACTCAATCTCTTCGCACATGGTGTAGACAATGCCCGAGAGTATGTAATATCTTGCTGAAAAAAACTCTTTTTTGCTCAAGAGCTCTAATAACAAGCCTTTGTAAAGGTTTGCTAAAATGAGGTCCCCTTCATAGGGTAGATGCTCCCGAACATCTCCTTCTATGACCTCGGCAGAGAGGTTGTTTAAGGCAAGATTGTGCTTTGCTACGCGGACGCAAAGGGGGTTGTAGTCAAGGGCAACAACCTTCTTCCCAAGCTTTGCCCAAAGAAGGGTCAAAATTCCGCTTCCGCAGCCAAGGTCAAAGACCTTCTCAATGGTAGGGTCAAGGTTGTATAGGTCCCAAGAGGCGTTAAGCACCATCTCCGTTGTGGGATGCATCCCCTCACCGAAGACAACGCTTGGGTCAAACCGAAGGTCATACTCTCCTTCATACCAAACGGGGGCAATCCTTATCGGACCTACTTTGAAAGGACGAGGGATCCGCCTTTCGTTCCACTCAGAAAAGGGGACAACATCCTTTACATCAAGGATAAGGTTATACTTTTTAACGAGGCTATCTACAAGCTCATCCTTTGGCTTGTGAAAGAAAAGCACCCCGATCCCATCTTCTTCCCAGTAACCTATAAGGTCTGGGTCATCAAAGTCTCTGAGCTCAGGATGGGTGTTCCTAAAGCCATAAATATAGAATTGAGTGTATTCCTTGTGGGGTGGTCTAAGCATCTTCTTAAGCTTACTTAGTTAAGGAAAAATTTCAACAACCTCTCAAAGAAAGGAGCACCAAGATATTGAAAAATAAGCCCTAAGAAAAGGTTAAGAAAAAGCCAAAAAAGGATGAACCACCTTATACGCCTTTTCTTTTTTACAAAAAATTCTTTACTTAAGCCTTCGTGAGACAACATCTTCTTTAAAAAGGAAATCCTCTCATAAAGACCGTAGTGATGCCAGGATTTCTCAAAAAGTTGCCCCGTTGCTTCACCTACTTTGTAGAGGGCTTTAACTAAGGGAGCCTCTGACCCAAGGTAATAGCAGGCAAACATGTCAGCCTCCCTCTCCAAGGACCTTAAAAAATAGGCAAAAATATAACGAAAGAAGAGAAAAGCAAAGATCATGAGGTAGAAAGAAAGAATAATTTCTAAAATTTCTTTGTTTGTTTCAAAAAATTCAGAAAAAGCATCAACATCCTCAAAGATAAGAGCAAAGGGAAGAAAGAAGAGGAAAAGCGAATTCAGCAGATATAAAGTAAAGCTAAAGAGTAAAAGGAATAGCCATAGCCCATGATGATTGCGCAGATGGGCGACTTCATGCGCTAACACCCCAAGCACCTCATCCTCATCAAGCACCTTAAGTAAGGGCTCGCTAAAGAAGAGATATCTAAAGGGAGGAAAAAAGCCTAAAACCCCTGCGGTGTAAAGCCTTGGTCCTATGGGCTTAAGGACAAGGATGTTTCGAAATTTTATCTTTAAAGCTCTGGTGAAATTTTCGATTAAATTTCTTAAGTAGGGAGATGAAAGCTCATAAACTGGTAGGACCTTTACCATCAGAGCTGGCGCAACGACAAGAATAAGCAAAATAAAACTGCCAGTCCGTAAAGGATAATCAAAGCTAAAATAATCAGCGGTTTCTTCAAGAAGGTATAGTAAGAGAAGGGGAGAAAGCAGAGCAAAAAAGAGACTTAGGTATTTTAAGTTTAGATTGTAGAGAAGAATTCGGGCTGGCAAATAATAATGAAAAAAGAGCAAAAGAGGGGGTATAAGCCCAAAATACCTATCTTCAAAAAAGCTTTTAATCCCAAAAATGCTTAAGTCTGCGGTAAAAAAGGAAAACATCATAAGAAAAATAAGAAAATGCACCCTACGAGGAAGTCTACTATTTAAAGGAAGAGCTTTCTTAAATGATGTTAAAACAAAAAAGAAAAGGACTTCTTTAAAAAGAAAGAGAAAGACCAAAGACCAAATATTTAAGCCTAAATCAAGAGAAGGAGCAAGCTCAACGAGTAAAAAGGCTAACCAAAAAAATATTAAATCTTCATAGATCACTCTTAAAGTTTAGAAGGAAAGTAGATATTTAACAAGGGCTTGCCTTTCTTCCGGAGAGGTCTTTTTTGTTAGGTTGATAAAAGATTTCATTGCTCCAAACCTTGATTTATCGATTATAGGTTCCCTTTTACCGAGAAAGAAGTCTTCAAGGTCTTTGGGCTTGCCAGCATAAGCTTTAGAGATCTCCTTCACTGATGGGGCAACTGCGCTTGAGCTTTCAGAATGGCAGGCTGTGCACCCTAACCTTTGAAATACCTCCTTTCCCTTCTTTGCGTCTTGCGCGATTGATGCGCTCGAAAAAATAAGCCCGCAAACTGAAGCTAAAACTAAAACTTTCACTGATTTTTTAAACATCCAAACCCTCCTTTAAACGCTTATTAAAACTGTAAATTATCCCCCTTTTTTTCAAACGTTGACCAAGGGCAAACTCATAGGCTGACATCCTTTTTTTACCCTCTAACTGAACCTCTTCAAGTAGAAGAGCACCCTTTCCACAAGAAACTAAAATACCTTCCTTTGATATGTTCAAAACTTCACCGGGTGAGCCCTTTGCTTCTTCTATATCTATATTTTTTGCCTTATAAACCTTAAGAATTTTCCCTTGATAGTAGGTCCAAGCAGAAGGCCAAGGCTGAAAAGCCCTAACCTTTCGTTCTATTATCAAGGCATCCTCATTCCAGTTAAAAAAGCCATCTTCCTTTTTGAGAAGCGGGGCATAGGTTGCCTTATCGTGTTCCTGAGGTTGAGGCACAAGCTTACCTTCTTTGTGAAGCTTTAAAGCCTTATCAAGGGCAACGACGGCTAAATTCTTTAGCTTTTCGGTTAAGCTTGGAGTTGTTTCATCTTCGTCAATTTTTATCCTTTCTTGAAGGAGGATAGGACCTGTATCCATGCCCTCATCCATCTGCATAACCGTGATGCCTGTTTCTTTTTCACCTGTAATAATGGCATAAACGATAGGGGATGCTCCGCGGAATTTTGGCAAAAGGGAGGCATGAAGGTTCCAAAAGCCAAACCTTGGGGTCTGAAGTAGCTCTGAAGGCAAGATATTTCCATAAGCAAAGACTACTCCCAAGTCTAAATCAAAGCTTTTTATGGTTTCCAAAAAAGCCTTATCTCGAAGCTTAGCAGGCTCAAGAACCGGCAACCCCTTCTCTTCAGCCCAGGTCTTAACAGGAGAAGGGGAGGGCTTAAGCCCTCGCCCTTTAGGCTTTTTTGTCTGGGTTACTACGACTACTAAATCCTCGTTTTGGTATAAGTATTCCGCAACAGGGATAACAAATTCCGGCGTGCCAAAAAAAGCTACTCGGTATTTTTTCATTTAATGCTTCACTTTTTTATGAAATTCAAATTCTCCAGCCTCGTTGACATCAACCACTACCACATCACCTTCGGTAAAGGCTCCTTCAAGCACTTTTATAGCTAAAGGGTTTTCGATGTATCTCTGGATCGCCCTCTTCAAGGGTCTTGCTCCAAAGATGGGGTCGTATCCTACTTCAGCGTTCTTTAGCTTTGCCCTTTCAGTGATCTCTAAGAATAAACCCTTTTCAGCAAGGCGAGAGTTGAGATACTTTATCTGAATGTCAACGATCTGTAAGATATGGTCCATCGTAAGGTTGTTGAAGATGATGACCTCGTCGATCCTGTTTAAGAATTCAGGTCTCAAGGAAGTCTTAAGGAGGTCCATAATCTTTCTTTCAATCTCCTCCTTCCCGTAGAACCCCTCTTGGAAGTAGTGGCTACCAAGGTTTGAGGTCATGATGATGATGGTGTTGCTAAAGTTGACAGTGCGCCCTTTACCATCCGTAAGCCTTCCGTCATCGAGCACTTGAAGCAGTATGTTAAAGACTTCAGGATGAGCCTTTTCTATCTCGTCAAGAAGGATAACTGAGTAGGGCTTTCTTCTTACGGCTTCGGTCAATTGTCCACCCTCTTCATAGCCCACATACCCCGGAGGAGCTCCAATAAGCCTTGCCACTGAGTGCTTTTCCATGTATTCGCTCATGTCTATTCTAATCAAGGCTTTTTCGGTGTCAAACATAAACTCCGCAAGGGCTTTAGCAAGCTCGGTTTTACCTACACCAGTTGGACCGATGAAAAGAAAAGAGCCTATCGGACGGTTTGGGTCCTTAAGCCCTGCTCTTGCCCGGCGGATGGCGTTAGCAATCGCCGAAATAGCGTGGTCCTGCCCAACAACCCTCTCCCGCAATCTTTCCTCGATCTTAAGGAGCTTTTCCCTTTCTGATTCTAGAAGCCTTTTCACTGGGATGCCCGTCCACTTAGCTATTATTTCGGCAATATCCTCTGCGTCAACCTCCTCTTTAAGAAACCGTTTCCCCTTTTGAACCTCGGCAAGCTTTTCGTTCTTTTGAGCTAATTCCTTCTCAAGCTGCGGTATGAGCCCATAGATAATCTCTGCTACCCGGTTTAGGTCTCCTTGTCTTTCTGCTTGCTGGGCTTCGATCTTGAGCTGGTCGATCCTCTCTTTGATCTTTCTGATTTCCTGAATGATCTCCTTTTCCTTTTGCCACTGAGCCTTCATCTCTTCTGCTTGTTTTCTTAATTCGTCAAGCTGTTCAAGAAGTTTTTGCAGCCTCTCCTTAGCCTTGGGGTCGGTTTCCTTCTCTAAGGCAACCTTTTCGATCTCAAGCTGTTTGATCTTTCTTTCTATCTCATCGATCTCCGTTGGCATAGAATCGATTTCAATGCGGAGCTTTGCTGCCGCCTCATCTATAAGGTCTATGGCTTTGTCAGGAAGATATCTATCGGTAATATAGCGATGGGAAAGGGTGACCGCGGCAATGATAGCATTGTCCGTAATCTTAACGCCGTGGTGCACCTCATACTTTTCCTTAAGACCTCTGAGGATTGCTATAGCTTGCTCGATCGTTGGCTCATCAACATAAACAGGCTGGAAGCGCCTCTCTAACGCTGGGTCCTTTTCTATATATTTCCTGTATTCTTCAATGGTTGTTGCGCCGATGCAGTGTAGCTCACCCCTTGCAAGGGCTGGTTTTAGCATGTTTGCGGCATCCATTGCCCCTTCAGCTGCACCAGCCCCAACGATGGTGTGAATTTCATCGATGAAGAGGATGATCTCCCCCTCGCTAGCCTGCACTTCAGCAAGTATTCCCTTTAGCCTCTCTTCAAACTCGCCACGATACTTTGTTCCTGCAAGGAGGCTCCCAAGGTCAAGCTGAATGATTCTCTTATTCTTTAAGATCTCTGGGACATCTCCGGCTACGACCCTCTGAGCAAGCCCCTCGACGATAGCGGTCTTACCCACGCCAGGCTCACCCACAAGCACGGGATTGTTTTTAGTTCTACGGGAAAGAATATGCATTACTCGGCGGATCTCTTCATCCCTTCCGATGACTGGGTCAAGCTTCCCTGCCCTGGCAAGGGCTGTTAGGTCTCGTCCGAAACGTTCAAGGGCTTGATACTGCTCCTCTGGGTTCTGGTCAGTGATACGCCTTCCCTTACGGATCTGCTTGATAACTTCCATGGCTGAGGTAAAGGTTGCCCCTCTGCGGCGTAGGGCTTCGCCAGCTTTTGTAGGGCTATCTATTATGGCTAATAGAAGATGCTCAGTTGAGATGTAGGCATCGCGCATTTCTTTGGCTAAGGCTTCAGCCCTGTCCAAAACCTGTTTTAAAGGCATAGATAAGTAGAGTTGATAAGCCCCGCCTGAGACCCTCGGAAGCCTTTCTAAAATTTCCTCAAGCTCAGTTGAGATTATCTTTGAATTTATGCCGAGCCTATCAAGAATGGTGGGGATAATTCCTCCTTCTTGCTCTATCATCGCCTTAAGTAGATGCTCAGGATGGAGCTCCGTATGATTGTAAGACTCCGCAAGCTTTTGCGCTGACTGAAGCGCTTCTTGAGCTTTAAAAGTAAACTTTTCAAGCTTCATTTAATAACCTCCTAAAAAGTGTTTTTCTTTTAAAAATAAAAACAAGGTTTAAGAATTCAAGGTATGACATAGATAAAATAGGGGTCTTGAATTTAAAAAACAGGATGTTTATCTTTATGTCAGAAAAGAAAAAATAAAATCAAAAAGGAGGTGACAGGTATGGCTGACTTAGTAGTATGGCGTCCATTTCAAGAATTAAGAAAGGAGATCGACAGACTATTTAATGAATTCTTTAGTAGACCTGTATTGCCAGAAAAATTTGAATGGTTTGAATGGACACCAGCTGTCGATGTATCTGAAACAGAAGATAGCATTATTGTAAAAGCTGACCTACCTGGTGTAAAACCAGAGGAGATTGAAATCAACATCTCCGACAACATTTTGACTATTAGAGGTGAAAAGAAAAGAGAAGAAGAGGAAAAGAAGGAAAACTTTTATCGTGTAGAAAGGTATTATGGTAGCTTTATGAGGGCTACTCAACTTCCAACTGAGGTAGAAGTAGAAAAGGTAAAGGCTACTTACAAAGATGGTGTGTTAAAAGTTGTCCTTCCTAAGAAGGTAGAGCCAAAGAAAACTATTAAGGTTGAAGTCGAGAAGTAAAATGGTCATATCCCCGGGGGGCAATTTCCCTTAGCCCCCCATTTTCTTTTAGAAATAACTTCCTTTCTGGAATAATTTTTCCAATTTTGTAAAGCTTCCTGTTTAGACTTTCTTCTATCTTAGGCATTGCGCTTAGCTTTTCCTTTGAAACCGTAAAGAGTAGGGCAAAATCTTCCCCGCCAGTCAAGGCATCATCTAAGGTTGCGCAAGAAGCAACAGGAATTTTTTCAACCTCTACGATAGCTCCAACATTCGAAGGTCTGCAAAGACGATAGAGGTCAAGGAGAAGCCCGTCTGAAATGTCAATCATGCTTTCTGCAACCTGGCTAAGCTCGCGTCCAAGCTTAACCTCAGGCTCTGGATGAAGATGGGCTAAACAAGCTTCCTCTGGGATTTCTTCCAAAGGCTTTTCTTTAATCAGTCTTAAGAAGGCTGAGCTTGCCCCAAGTGGTCTTGAGACAAAGACCTCATCCCCCGGTTTTGCCGTTGACCTAAGAACCGGTCTTTCAGCTACTCCAACCAAGGCAAGGTTTAAGAAAAAAAACGGGCTTTTTACCGTGTCTCCGCCCACAAGCCTTGCTGAATAATTTCCTAAACAGGCGTTTATCCCCTCAAGCAGGGGGTCAAGCCAGGCTTTATCTAAGGCAATGTTTGACCCAAGGGTAAGGACGGCGTAGAGAGGGGTTCCTCCCATGGCGGCAATGTCTGAAAGGTTAACCGCTGATAGCTTATAGCCGAGGTCAAAAAAGGTATAGTAATCAAGTTTGAAATGGATGCCCTCAACGAGGGCATCCGTCGTGAAAAGCAGGTATTTTTTTTCCTGAAGTTTGATGACAGCGCAGTCTTCCTCCGCAGAGGCTAAAATTTCTCTATTTTGAGGAAGAAATCCTCTTAAGTATTCGATCCACTCTTGTTCGGTCACGGTTTCTAAAGAAGCAGAAGGATGATTATTCTGCGCTCATAAGCTCAAATTCGCTGAAAAAGAAGGGGATTTCCTTGCTTGCCGATCCTGGGCTATCAGAACCGTGCACGGTGTTTTTTTCTTTATCAAGCCCGTAAAGTTTTCTTATGGTGCCTTCCTTTGCTTGAGCTGGGTCGGTTGCGCCCATAAGCTCCCTTACTTTGGCTATGGCGTTTTCACCTTCTAAGACCATGGCTACGATAGGACCGGAACTCATGTAGTTTGTGAGGTCTTCATAAAAGGGTCTCTCCTTGTGGACAATGTAAAAGGCTTTGGCTTGCTCTTTGGTGAGCCGAACCTTCTTTAGAGCTACCACCCGAAGTCCGTTTTCTTCAAAGTGAGCAATAACCTTCCCTATGAGGTTCCGGCTAACACCGTCAGGTTTTATCATCACAAGTGTCCGTTCCATCGCGCCCTCCTTTGCCAATTTTATGATGTTGCCAAACTATACTCGAGATTTCCTCCTTTTACAAGCTCCCACATACCCTTCCTGTTTTCTTTGTCCTCGCGGAACCTATTGAGCAATCTTCTAAAATTCGTAGAATAAAAAACATGTATCTCCCCAAATTATCAGATTTCGAGGCTAAAAAAGCCCTAATAATTGCCCCCCAGCCTGAGCTTAATTTTCTAAAAGTTTGCTTTCCCTTAGAGCTTATCACCACCCATTTAGGAGTTAGGATTTTCCGAAGAGGCAACACCTTGGTGTGTGGACCTCTTTTTTCCGCTCAGATGGCAGGATTTTTGTTTGACCTCTTAGCAAGGGCTAAAGTTAGGGGGGTGCTGTTTCTCGGCTGGGGCGGTGCTTTAAACAAAGCTTTCAACAAGGGCGAACTTTTCGTGCCAACGAGAGCCTACTCCAAGCTTGGTTTAACCAAAGATCTCTACCCTAAGAGAAGGACCTTTTATCCTTCAGGGAAGCTCTTAGGTAAGCTTGAAACCGAGTTAGCATGGCTTAATCTTTCTTATAAAAAGGGGGCTATTCTTTCTGTTGATTTTCCTCTCCCCTACGAAAAAGGAAAAGGGCTCCCTAAGGGATTGAAAGCTGATGTTTTAGACATGGAGGCATCAGCCCTCTTTACCCTCGGCGAGTATTATAGCATAGAGGTTGCCGGGCTAATTTTTATAACCGATAAAGTAGGGGAGCTAAGCCAAAGCCTGCCAGAGAATTTGCAAAGCCTGAGACAAAGGCTTCTACCTATTTTTAGCTCGTTTCTCGAGAAAGACGCTTGAGATGAAACGCAGAAAGAAAAACCCTTTTGAGATATTCGGGCTTACTCCCAAGCTTGTTGCTGAGCTCCCTGATGAGGTGTTGTTTAAGCTCATAAAATCGATTTATCGCGTGCTTCAGCTTGTACATCATCCTGACAAAGGTGGCGACCCAAGGAAGGCGCTTGAGCTAAACCTTGCCTTTGGGAGCCTAAACTATGAAAAAGACCCTGAGGCATTTCGAGCTTATAAAAAGGCCTATGCCGAGCGTCTATCAAGAAAGACCCTGTGGAAGGAGATAGAGGAGCTCGAGAGCCAAAACAGAAAGCTTACTTACCTCCTTGAGCTTTTGAAGGAAAGGTTTTGGCAGTATCTTTGCCTTGGCTCAAACCTTGACCAAGAACCTTTTAGACGAGGTTTTGCCCTAAAGGTTAGCCTCATCGATGTTGTTTCTCAGCTAAACTATGGACAGTTTACGCCCCTTCGCCGAAGGGATATTTTTTATAAAGAGGTTTGGCTCTGGAAGGATAACCTGGCTTTAAGAAAAAAGGGGAAAAAAGATGGTTTTGAAAGATTTAAATCTTATGTAGTGCTTGGAACGATAAAAAGAGAGCATTTTTCCCCTTGGCCCTTTCTTAGTCGGGATTTCAAGGAAGAGCAGATGTTCCTAAAGGATTGTATGAAGCGAGAAACCTTCATCAAAGAGGCTCTTTTTTTCTTGACCCCTGAGCTTAAACCCAACCATTATCTCTTCGTCTATCTACAAGGCTCAAAGGATTTGGTCTATTTGGAGGGTTTGATTACCAAGGTAGAGGAGGTTTCGGCAGTTGATTTTCTAAGTGTCTGGAACAAAGCAGAAGATATTCTCTCCTTTGGTTCTCAATCTGAGGGTTTAAAAGAAGGTTTGCCTGAAGGCTCATAGAAAGTTTAGAAATTTCCCTTTCAAATTTTCAAAAATTGATTAGTATTGATTTAGAGCGTAAAAATTAGGGATAATAAGGGGGGCACTATGTTTGTCTTCTCTGCTGGGATGAAAAAGCCGACCATCCTTGAAGAGGAAAAGCACAAAAACTTGAGGCTTGCTCTACCCTCTGACTTTTCCTTTCTACGGAAGGTCGTAGCCTTACCCCTTGGATACTCTGAGATTATTGCAGCTTCCATGTATTATCCCGTCCTGTTTGGGTTTTCGGAAAGCTTTATCTACCCCTATGCCGTCCTTGGGATAGAAGAGAAGAACCTTTTTGTAAACGATGAGGGGCAGTTTATCGTTGATGTCATCCCGAAGTGTGCTGAGCTCTATCCCTTTGGCGTAGCCAAAAAGGAGGATGACTATCTTGTGGTTTACGATGAAAGGGCTGAAGCTTTAGATGGTGAGCCTGTCTTTGCTGAGGACGGAAGCTTTACCCCCTTCTTTACCCAAAGGAAGGAGGAGCTCACTAACTATGCTTTAGATATCAACCAAGCTTTAGAGTTTGCTAAAACCGCCTACGAGAACGGGCTTCTCAAGCTTATAGAAGCGCTAAAGATAGACACGAAGCATGGGTCGGTTGTGCTAAAAAATGTCCTCATTGCCAACGCCGTTGAAGCCATACCCAAGCTTTCCCCAGAGAGGCTCTACCACTTTAATGTTACAGGCTATCTTCCCATTCTCTACGCTACCTACTTTAGCGTTAGGAATTTCAAACTCTTTGACCTAATTGCTTAAGTATTCTTTGGCTCATCGCCATAGCCCCAGATGATCTCAACCGCAGAGAACCGGATCGCCCTTTGTATCACCCTTTCCCAATCTATGCTACTTTTCCCTTTAACCGCTAAAGCATACTGAAAGTTGCCAAGGTAGCGGGAGTTGAGGTAGAGGGGCTTTAAGGTTTCGAGTATTATCCCAGTTGTGTCTAAATTTATTGCCCGCCCGTCCCCAAGGTTAATGGTTACAACCGGAGGGGTCACCCCCTCAAGCACCGTCCCAGGTATAAGGGGCTCGGTGAAGATGAAAACCTGAGAGAATCCTGCCCTCTTTAAGGCATAAAAGAGCGTCCAAGGCTTCCAGCGGGTTAGGTGATTAGGTGGAAAATCGTTATGCCACCACTTGAATTTTCTGTAACCTTTAGCCAAGTTCTCAAGCTTATAAAAGGGAGGGCAGCTAAGAAGGAGGTAGCCCTCTTCCTCTTCTAAAAGCTCATAAATTCCTTGTAAAAATTTCATAGGCTCTTCCACATGCTCAAGCACCTCAAAGGCGGAAACCACCTTGTAGGGACCTTTAAAATCTTCAGGGAGCTCATCAAAGGTAAGGGCTTGGGCTACTTTAAGCTTAAAGTTTCTTTTTGCGATCTCTACCGCTTCAGAGCTTGCCTCCATTCCGTAGACATCAAACCTAAACTTTTTAGCGATAAGCAAGAAAAACCCTGTGCTACAACCAACATCAAAGAGCTTTCCCTTTGGAAGCCTATCAAGGATAGCTTGTAGAACTGTAAATCTTGGTAGTTTTAACCATTTTATTCTTTCTTTGTTTTCATCTTCAACATGTTTGTAAGAAGTATAAGGAATTTGTGTAAATTGGAGAAGCCCTTGGTATTCACCGCGGTAAAATTCTTCATAATTAGCCATTTTTATTGGATAAGCAAACTGCAAACCGCAAGAAGGGCACTCAAACATTCTTGACTGATTTATCACCTCAAAAAGTGGAAAGTCTCCAGAAAATTCACAAACTGGGCACTTCTCGGGCTTTGGATAATCTTTCTCCACTAAAAGCTCAGCATCCTTTAAGGCATAATAGACAACCCTTGCCGGGATGTTTTGAAGGCAGGGGCTGTAGAACTCGTGCTTTGCCCTGGCTTCAGGGCAAGGTCCGTCAGAGGTATGCTTCATGCAGGGAGCCACGCAGGTTTGTCCTCTGTAGTTGGCAAAAATGCTGATCACTGTAGGATAGGTTCTTGCTCGTAGCTCGCCATCGATCGGTCCAGAAATGTGTACCGTTGGTTTTTTAAGCCCTGCGGCAATGTGAAGGGTTGCCGTATCCGCGGTGATCACGGCGTCTGAAAGATGGACAGCAGCAATCAAGTATCTTATATCCTTCATCAGGGAGCTTAGGTTTACCGAGCTAATTCCGTAGGCTTCAAGGGCAAGCTCAAGGGTTACATCCTCGCTTGGGAGGCTACAGAGCACGGGCACATACTCCTTCTCAATGAAAGGCTCAATCTCCTTTAGAAGCTTTGGCGGAAGCGACCTATGAACCGATGAGGCAAGATAGTGAAAGAGAAGAACCTTTTTTCCGTCGCTTGCTTCCCTGATTTGGTCAAACACTGGTTTAAGCTCAGAAACAATGTTCTCGTCAACCACTACATCAGGTGTTTCATCCTCAGCGTGAAAAACTTGACACTTCCAGAGAAAATACTCAACCATGTTTAGATTATCGAACTGGGGAGTGTTGACCATTTCTATAACCTTTACCATGTAGTTTGCTTTTGAGACAAACTTATAGGGGATTGGCATGGGGAGGAGCTTATCGATGTAGGGAAGTTTCTCAAGGACTGGTCTTGCCCTTCCGGAAATGCTGACAAAAAGTTGACAGTCTGGATACCTGCGTTTTATTTCTCTTAGGGCAGGGGTCATGCAGAGGGCATCACCGATTGCCGCCTGAGCCACAACGAGAAGGGTTTTTCCGGAAAGATTTTCCCCTCGGTAGAAGAGGGGAAGCCCAGCTTTTTCCTCTTTAAAAAGGGCTTGCAGGTTTTTCGGAAGAAGGGCAAAGACATCATCCGCAAAAAGGAGCTTTTCTCCTTTCTTTAGCTCAAAATCGTAGCCATTAAACTTAAACTTAAGGTCTGTTTTTGCTGAGTAAACCTTCATCTCACCCTCCAGCGGCAGCGTAGGATCTACAATTTATTGTATCGTATTACAAA
>Ga0081479_110729_pt1 | contig 25749 bp, 20 predicted proteins | sample MamHotmetagenome_FD_70984 | JGI IMG/M metagenome (GOLD analysis project Ga0081479, IMG submission 70984) | Hot spring cone microbial streamer communities from Mammoth Hot Spring (Liberty Cap Streamers), Yellowstone National Park, USA - T=72 v2... | ecosystem: Environmental > Aquatic > Thermal...
TACTCTCAAGCTCCAGGTCCTCTTGATCTCAAAAAACACCCACCCTCAGCCCGAGCCCGTGAAGAGACCTAAAAAGTAAAATCATTATTGACAATTGTCATTTTTTTTTTCACACAATAAACTTTTTTTATTACTTTTGTCTAATAAAAAAACATAGCCATGAAAGTAATTTTACGTATTTTAAGATTTGTAGTTGTCTTTACAGCTTCCTTACAAGTTTTTACACAAGCCATAGGTGTAGGAGCAAATGTTTTTACTCCTGATGCTTCAGCTATGCTTGAAGTAAGAGCTACCAACAAAGGTATACTCATACCACAGGTTGCTTTAACAGGCGTTAATGATGCTACTACAATAGCATCTCCAGCTACTTCATTGCTCGTTTATAACACGGGAACTGGAGGTCTTTCACCTGCTGGATATTACTACAATGCTGGTACACCTGCAGCTCCCAAGTGGGTAAAACTTCAAATAACTCGCGAAGGATGGTTGCTCACAGGAAATGAAGGAACAGATCCTACCACAAACTTTTTGGGAACAACCGATGCGAAAGATCTTGTCATTCGTACGAACAATGCTGAGCGAATGCGTGTTCTATCAGGCGGTCAAGTACTTGTTAATACTACCACTGCTTCAGCTGCTACCAATTTATTTGAGGCCGTGGGTAATGCAACCTTTACGGATGCCGTTAATGGATATGCAACAGTAAATGGAGGGATAGGTGTTTATGGTCAAAACAATGTAAGAGGTACCGGTGGAGGTGCAGGAGTGTATGGAATATCTCTGCAAACTGGAGGCGCTGGGGTAGTAGGGAATGGTTCAACAGCTACCCGAGGAGTTCTTGGAAAAACCAACCATGCAACCTATGCTGGTGTACAAGCTCAACAACAGCATGCAGATGGCGATGCTCTCTTTGCCTTAAATGCTGCTGCCGATAGCACAGGAACAGGAACAGCGATTTGGGCATCGTCACGTCAAACAGGTGCTTCTACCATTGTAAGTACCCTGCGTTCAAATAGTTATTTTCAAAATGCCGTCATTTCTGCATATGCAGATTCATCCATAGCCAACGTTAAAGGCATCATAGCTGCATCCAACAACACCCGTGGTGTTGCTGTCCAGGGTCAAACCTCTGGAACACAAGGAATAGGAATACTTGGAATCAACGGTAGCACTACAGCAAACATCAGAGCTACAGGAGTTTGGGGTCAAACCAGTAACTCATCTGGTACGGGTGTAGTTGGTCTCAATACAAGCACAACCAAAGATAACAATGCAGCAGGAGTTTGGGGTCAAGTACATAATGCTCAAGGTTCAGGAGGTTATTTTGTAAATGTAGCAGCTGCAGATACCAGCTATGGTATGGGCGTAGAAGCATATACCAACCAATCAAAGGGAGCAGCCTATTTTGGAGTAAATAAGCATACTTCTGGTACAGGTATTAAGGTTGCGGGTAATAATATAGTAACTCTTTCATTCTTAACAGCAGGTAGCGGAGGTGCTTTTACGGGTAGTACCATTGGTGTAGCTGCTTTTAAAAATGGAGCTTTAGCAGATGGCGCTGGAGCAGGATATTTTATAGCTTCTACAACAGATAATAAGGGTGTTTTTGTGGCTTATCGTTCTGGAACAACAAATTATAAAATAATTGATGTAGCTGGTTTTGGAGGTCAAGTTTCAACTGATGTATTAGGGGAGGAAGGTCTTAAGGATGCTCGTGTAATGTTTGCCCCAGAAGCTCCAGAAATTTTCTTAATGGACTATGGACGAGGTCAGCTGGTGAATGGCAAAGCTCATGTAAAACTAGATCCTATATTTGCTAAAAACATTATTGTCAATGATAGCTTCCCCCTGTATGTAAACATCCAACTCGAAGGAGATTGTAAGGGTGTTTATGTAACTAACAAAACCAACGAAGGTTTTGATGTTATTGAACTACAAGGGGGTCAATCCAATGTACCCTTCACATACTCCATTACAGCTCATCGTAGAGACTACATTAATCCAGAAACTGGAGAACTTATTTCTAAGCACCAAGGTGTGCGTTTCCCGCTCGCTCCTAAACCCATGCCTATCGAACAACTCAAACGAGACATGAAAGAACCTCTTGAACCTCAGAAAATGGAAGAACCCAAAGAAATGAAAGAAAAATCAAAAACGCTGGAAGTAAAACCATTTATAAATAAATTGTAAAAAATGTGTTATCTTTGAAAAAAATTTTACCATGAAAATAATAAGTGTTTTTGGAATGTTCTTGATGAGCATGATGTGGGCTCAAAACAATGCTCTCATCTTGCAAGATGCTATTGTTGTAAATATCACAAATGGAGCAGTTCTTAATGTGGTTCAAACTAATCCTGCGGGCATTGTTCGACAAGGCACAGCCAATGGGATCATTCGTAGCGAAGGAGAATTAAATCGCGTGGCATGGCACATCAACAACGATACAGGAACTTATAATATTCCATTTGGCGTTACGACAGCTGCTGAAGACCAGCTTCCTTTTAGCTATCAAGTAAAAGTTGCAGGTAGTAATCCTGGGGCACTCGTGGTTAGCACATACGCTACTGCATCCGACAATACTACCTATCCAACTGTTGCTCCTGCTGTTACGAATGTTTCAGCCTGCTGGCCCGCTGGTTCATGCGAAGATCGCTCACTCTATGCTGTAGACAGATTCTTTATTCTTCGCAAATCTGGATGGTCCACAGAGCCTCAAAGCCTTATGGTTTTCCCTTATCGTGATGGCGAATGGGCAGCTCCCAATACCATCACAGAAGCTAACCTGGGGGCACAATACTGGGATAATACTAAATGGGAACCGGGGTGGTTTTCAGGAACACCTCCTATTGGCACAGCTGATCCTACAAATAATCGTGTAACAGGTATCAACGCGGCCACTGTGGGAGGTAACGCTAGTAACTTATATACCTGGATTCTCGTTGATAAAACAAATCCATTGCCTGTAGAACTTTCATCGTTTAATGTAAGCTGCCCCGACAATAAAGTTCCTCTCATCGAATGGGTGACACAAAGTGAAACCAACAATGCATATTTTATTATTTCTCGCTCTTTAGATGGACTTACGTGGGAACCAATAGTAACTATTACAGGTGCTGGCAATTCTAACGAACCACGGTATTACTTCTACTACGATACCAAAGCTGAGGGTCAGGACTTTTACTATTCGCTTGAACAAGTGGATTTCGATGGCACAAAACACGAGGGTCCAATAGCTACAACTACATGCAGTTCCACAAGTTTTCTATCCACTGGTGAAATTAATGTGTACGGTGACCAGGATAGACATATATTTGTGACCTATAATTCAAATAAAGCAGAGTCTGTTGTAGTAGAAGTTTTTGATGCCATAGGCAAGCTCATCTATCAAAATACCTTCCATGCAGTGGAAGGTCTGAACACCTTCAAATTTTCTATAGAAAACCTTCCTCGAGCTTATTACATGATTAAAATTGCAACTTCTAGCAAACAACAATCCAATAAATTGCTCCTTGGAAACATTCGTTAGCATATCAACCCGCTTAGGCGGGTTTTTTTATGAATTCAAATATTTTTGCAAACCAGAATATGAAAATTATTTATCAAACATTAGCAAATAGGCTTCGCGTTCTTATTCATCCTAACCCTAACACACCCCTTTCTTGCGTAAACATTCTTTACAAGGTAGGTGCAAAATATGAAGACCCTGAAAAAACAGGATTTGCTCATCTTTTTGAACATCTCATGTTTGGTGGCAGCAAAAACGCAAAGGAATTTGACCATTACATCGAAAAGATTGGAGGTGAAAGCAACGCGTTCACCGATAATGATCACACCAATTTTTATGTTACCTTTCCTGGCGAGAACCTAGATGTAGTGCTTTGGGCAGAATCTGACCGAATGAACGATCTTGCCATCAATGAAAAAAAGCTGAACGTTCAGAAAAAGGTGGTCATTGAAGAATTTAAGCAACGATATCTAAATGCTCCGTATGGGCTTGCGTCCCACGAATTGCGAAAATTGGCTTTTGAGGTCCATCCGTACCGCTGGCCAACCATCGGCATTCATCCTTCGCACATCGAGCGCGCTACACTCGAAGATGTACAGACCTTTTATGAAAAATGGTACAATCCAGATAACGTTATCCTTGTTTATGGTGGTCCTCTTGATCCTGATTTTGTCTTGAAAAGAATTGAGTATTGGTTTAGCCCTATTCAAAAACATGCTACCATCCATCCGACACTTCCACAGGAACCTCCACAACAAACTAAAAAACAAAAAATTCTGCAAGAAAACGTGCCTTTTCGAGCAATTTATCGAGCTTATCACATGCCCGGACGGCGTGAATTTGACTATTACGTCTGCGACCTCATTTCAGACCTTTTTTCAGAAGGGCGATCGGGTAGACTTGAACAACACCTCGTCAAAGACCAACAGCTTTTTTCAGACATTTCAGCTTATGTTGGCGGTGATATTGATCCTGGTTTGTTCTATATTGTTGGTGAACTTATGGAATCTACCTCTTGGGAAGCAGCATTTTCAGCTCTTGAAGCAGAAATAGAAGCCATTAAGCAAGGGGATTTTACCGACGACGAACTCACGAAAGCCATTCATCAACATTTGCTCGTTTATGCTTCATCACTTATCTCTATTGAAGAAAAAATGTACCAACTGGCTTTTGCAGAACTCCTTGGAGACTGGCAGCTTATTGAAAAACAAAAAGAAATTTATCAATCCATTACCAGAGAAGACATCATGCGAGTGGCACAAGAAATTTTTAGAGAAGAAAATTGTTCAGAAATTTTATACGAACCCCAAAAATAATCATCATGGATAGAACATCATGCCCACCGATACGTCCACTTGCTTTTTTCAAAGCTCCTGAATTTGAAACCATTCAGCAAAATAATGGTCTAACCCTCAACCTTATTCCCTACGAAGACGATTTGGTCCAACTGTATTTTATCCTTCCCATTGGAAAACTTCATCAGACAAAACCTTTACAAGCTTACCTAACAAACATAATGTTGCTAGAAGGAACACAGAAAAAAAACGCCGAGCAAATAGCCTTTGAACTGGATAAATTAGGTTCATCCGTACAAATTAACTCCTCTCTAGACCATACAACCATTGCTATCACCACGATCAAAAAAAATGTTCAGAAAGTTATTGATCTTTTATTTGAATGCTTAAGCCAACCCTCTTTCCCATCACGAGAGTTTCAAGTCGCCATACTCCGAGAAAGACAGGAATTTCTTATAAAATTACGTAAACCCATGTTTAAAGCACGATGGCTGTTTCCTGCACTTCTTTTTGGCTATGAACATCCTGCTATAAAGCCCGTTGAAGAAAAGGATTTTCAGCTTTTAGAGCTTGAAGATGTTACACAATTTTACCAACTTTTTCCGTGGTCAGAACTACAGTTGTACGCAACAGGTGACAAATCGACCCTTGCCTCTCTCCACTTGAATGATTTCGCCTTACTCCTTCAAAAAAAATCTGCTTTAAAATCGACTACGCTACATATAAATCCTCCAACGGAAAAGAAAAAAATAGACTACGTGCCCAACTCAGCTCAATCCAGCATCATTGTTGGAAAACCCATCATCCCGCTCACACATCCTGATTATCCTGCTTTTTATTTTTTAAGCATTTTGCTTGGTGGCTATTTTGGCAGTAGATTGATGAAAAATATCCGAGAAACCAAAGGGTACACTTACGGTATTTACACAGATATTTACCTTCACAAAGAACTTTCATACTGGGGAATATACTCCACAGTGAACAAAGAAAAAACAGATGATGTGTTGAATGAAATTTTTCATGAAATGGATCGTTTATTAAATAAAAAAGTCCACAAACAAGAAATGGAAAAAGTAAAAAATTACATTAAAGGCCAATACCTTACAAATTTTGAACATGAATTTTCAACCACACAACATTATATTTCTCTTATGAACAAAGGTGTAAATCCTTATACGTTTGGTGATTTCTTTTGGAATGAAATCGAAAACATTACGTCTGACCGTCTATTACACATCGCACAGCAATATCTCCAACCCGAGGAAATGAAAATCTTGGTTGTAACATCGTCATAACATGAAAAAGTTCTTTCACGGGATAGTAGCTTTATTTCTTTTCTTTCATCTTTTAGGCCTAGGACCTCCTTCGTTGCGATGTGTAGATGTGCAAGCCAATGGTGATGTAACCTTGACATGGGTTCCTCCTAACGATCCTCTATCAGTATTCGATGCATATCTTATTTTCTCCTCTACTTCAAGCAGCGGTCCTTTCAGCTTGTTAGATAGTGTAAAAAATTACAATCAAACTACTTATGTGCATGTTGGTGCTCAACCTCAACCTCGTTTCTACTATCTTGTAACTCGCTACAATTCCATGGGCATACAGTATTCAAGCCCTTCCGACACACTTGCATCGATTAAACTCACAGTAACCAATCCCTTCAATGGCACAGCTTTTTTGCAATGGACTCCATTACGACCAACATTGCTGCCAGAACATTCACCCTATCAAATCTATGTAGAACACCCTTTAGGTTTCTGGAATAGCATAGGAAATACGACAGGCCTTCAGTATACAGATACCATCTACGTTTGCCATGACAGTTTAACCTATAATATTCGCGTTATAGATCAATCTGGCTGCATATCGTCCTCTACCCTTGCGGGCAATATTTTTAAGAACCTTGTTCCACCCACCAATCCAGGGCTAGATAGCGTAAGTGTTCAGCACGGAAGTAATAAAGCCATTTTAGGCTGGCATCCATCCCCATCTCCAGATACAAAAGGCTACATTATCTACCAATTTGCCTCTTCGGCTTGGCAACCCATTGATACTATCTGGGGACATTTTAATACCTCATACATCAACCCTCTCTCCCAGGCCAACGTTCAAGCAGAAATTTACGCCTTAGCCGCATTGGATTCTTGTGGGATTGTGAGCCCTATATCTTCTTCTCACACTACCATGGTTGCCACCCTCTCGTACGACTCCTGCCTACGAAAAGCATTCCTCAACTGGAGCCCCTATACTGCCTGGCCTTCTGTAAAATACTATATTTACCGAAAAATAAATGGATCAGAATTTACGCTCATCGACAGTACCACCAACACAAACTATGCGGACACCCTCATCATTTCTCCTGCTAATTATTGCTACTTCATTCAAGCACGGAATGTTTTTTTTACTTCATCGTCCAACGAAGTTTGTCAGTTTGTGCATTTACCTGAGCTTCCCCAAATAGCTTATTTACGCAAAGCTAGTGTATTATTAACCGGGCAAACCTATCTTTCATGGTATATAGATCCAAGCGTCCCCATCCATGCATGTTTGGTATATTCTTCATCCGACAAACAACAATGGAAGTTGCTTACATCGATTCCCTATCAAACCTCTGGACAATACAACTGGATTGATCCGTCGACACAGGTAGAACAAGAAAGCATATACTATCGCATTGGCATTGAAGACATATGCGGTAATGTACCTCTTTATTCCAACATTGTAAAAACTATGCATCTAAATGCTTCTCCTGCAGAAGGTCTACAAAACTCACTTACGTGGGAACCATACGAAGGCTGGGAAGGAATCGAAGAACTTATCCTTATCAAAACTCCAACCCATTTTTCTGATACACAACATGTATCGTTATCCCCGTCCACGACAACTTATAACGACGATATATCTATGTGGACTTCTACTGATGGATATTTTACCTACCGCCTCATGGCCGTAGAAAATAATAATAATCCTCTCGGTTTTAAAGATACAGTGTATTCCAACGTAGCTTTTGTTTATCAATGGCCTCGACTTTTTGTCCCCAATGCTTTCGCACCTAATGGAATAAACCAGCTATTTTGCGTATATGGAGTTTTTGTAGACAATGCAACGTATTCTATTGATATCATGAGCCGATGGGGTGACCCAGTCTATCATTCAGATGATATACAAGAATGCTGGGACGGAAGACTAGATGGTAAAATTCTTCCCCTAGATGTTTATATGTATAAAATTCACTTAATTTTTCCGAACGGCACGCATTTCGAAAAACGTGGATCTATCACCTTACTTCGTTGATTCTTTAAAAACTTTTCTCTTAAGAAAAACGATGGTATATCCTGTCCCCATAAGCAAAATGGAGCCTATGATTAGCCACGGCTGATAGTTCATTACTTTAAAGGTTATCACAATAAACAATACAAAAGCTAGAGCTAAGACATTAAGCAAAATATAAATCCAGTACCCCCACCAAGTTTTGAACAGCATAAGTAATGCACCAAACCATTTGACCCAAATAAGAACAAAAATCGTCCACGCTACCGCATAAATGTAAGTGGGATCTACTCGATGGGCAAACATTTTGACACTTGACTGAAAGTCATTGCTGAAAATGGTTTCCAAAAATATTGCAATTTCCAAAAGTGTAATCAATGTGGTTACACTTACAAGAGCGATTAATAAATTGTTTACCTGATTTTTTTTCATATGCTGATTTTTTTATGTTTTTTAAAATTAAAATAGTAGGGAATACTGAAATGAGAAAAAGGAACGCAAAAATAGCCCCTAATACAAGAATATCATTGCTAGAAGAAAAAGGCACAGTCCACAAACTCGCTAAAAATATTCCTAGAAAAATTAAAAAAATAAATAAAATCGCTAAAATACCTTGAAAAATCTGAAAATGAGGCACTCGCAAAAAAGATCTAGCCTCCTTTTGACTAAGGTAAGATAAATCTGCAGCAGGGTACAAGTGCTTCAATAAATACAAAAAATCTAACAAACCATAATCATTTTTATTTGCCAAAATGTGAAGTTTTCTTTTTTTCCCTTTCTTATCTATGTTCATTAAAATCAGCATACTTACTTCGTCAACTAATCTCTTCCCCTTCGTAGTAAAAACTTCCATGGTAGTGAAACAGTCGATAAAATAATATTTCACGAAATTTATAAAAATGTTTAAATATTCTTTTATAAGTAAGAATTCCATTTGTAGGATCAAATTCAACCCATGAATGGACATCTCTTATTCGAATTTTGAGAGAATATTTATTGTTTTTCAACATGATACTTAATGCCTTAATGCTTATACTTTTATGTATGAATTTTTAAACCTTTTTAAAAAATACAAAAACGTAATTGTAGAAACAAAGACATAGACAGCAAGCAAAATTATGCCATAAAGATCCTTGTCTGCAGCAAAAAAAGAATCTTCCAATACATATTGGTAAATCCAAATCATAAAAAGTAAAAACAGAAAATCTACAATAAATAAAGCTATCAAATAAGGATGACGAAGATGTAAAAAAGATCTTGCTTCCTGCGGAGTAAGCTTAGATAAATCACCCGAAGGGTAGAACTGTATCAACGAGGACAATAATTTTTGAACATCTTTGTCTTCTTTATCTGCATAAAGAAGAAACTTTTTTTTCTTTCCTTTTGCATTCTCATACAAAACGACCAACATGTTATAATCTTCATACTCAAAAATGCGATAATGAAGTATTTCATGAAACTTGAAAGTACGTTGAATGGGACCTCTTTGATAATGTATAATCCCATTTAATTGATCAAATTCAATATGTGAAGGAGAACCCATGAAGCGAATTTCAAAATAATATTTGTTGTAATTTTCTAACATTAATTTTTACAATGTTATGAATTATGTTTGCAAAGATAAAAAATAATTTGATAAAACAAAATAAAAAAATAAGAACAAAAATAAATTTGCCTTTAAATTTTAAGAAATATTCTTTTTATTGATTTAGTTTGCAAGAATAAAAACAGATCTAATGTATTACTTTGCAAACGAGCAGGCTTTTCCATGAGAATACTTAGTGAAAAGCTAATTTAAACCCTTCTTCGTTTTTTTCAACCTTTTTATATACACCACTTGAAAAAATTGGTAAATTAATCAATGAAAAAATAAAAATAATTAAAACAAAATCTGTGACCCCAAAAAGTTCGTCGACCTTCTTAGATCACAAAAAAACAAAGGTTAATAAATATCAATGAGCCAAAATAAGAATGCATCCTGCGTAAAATAATCTAGTTTCTTCCGTGGGTGGTTCAAAAAATCAAGAGAAAAAAACTTTTGCCTCATTCACGACACAAATGGACTAAACTTCCTACTGTTTAAGTCTGAAAAAAATTCGTAGTTTTTTCATTTTTATACTCTATGTTCAGTGCCTCATAATCGTCAAACTCAGAAAGACGAAAACCTTATAAGTACGTTTTATTAGTGCTAGTTTATGAACTATAATCCTCTGTAAAATATCAAACTCTTACGACAAATTTATTCCAACGAAATGAATTTTAACTGAATAAACACCTGCTTCGGCCCTATTTTAAAAAACATCGTAGCCCCGACAGGAATCGAACCTGTATTTGAAGTTTAGGAAACTTCCGTTCTATCCATTGAACTACGGGGCCGCAATGCAAATTTATATTAAAATTTTCATTTCACTTGTCCATTAAAAAGCCAGAGAGAAATTTATTTTTAAGTTTGCAAAAAAAATGCAAGCTTTTGCCATTTCTCCTATAGATGGTAGATACAGAAATAGCGTCGAGGAATTAGCTAACTATTTTTCAGAATTTGCTTTAATGAGATACCGTCTCGAAGTTGAAATTAAGTATTTCCTTGCTCTCCAACAAGCTCTTTGCTCGCTTATTCAACTTGAGGAAAATCAAATTAAAGCTATTCTTGACATCTTGACTCATTTTAACGAAAAAGATTACGAAAAAATAAAAGCGCTTGAAGCTAGAACCAATCATGATGTTAAAGCAGTTGAACTTTTTCTTCGCGAAAAATTTGATGAAATTGGGCTTTCACCACTTAAGGAATGGATTCATTTTGGCCTAACATCACAAGACATCAACAATACTGCTTTTCCGATGATGATTAGAGATGCTTTTCAGCAAGTTTTGCTGCCATCTCTACAAAACCTTTTATCTAAAATCAAAGCTCATGCAATAAAATGGATAAAAATCCCCATGATGAGCAGAACGCATGGGCAACCGGCCTCTCCAACAACCATGGGCAAGGAATGGATGGTATTTGCAAAACGTTTGGAAAAACTAATTGGTCAGCTTGAAAACATACCATTTGAAGCAAAATTTGGTGGAGCTGTAGGAAATTTCAACGCACATTATGCTGCTTTTCCCAACATCAAATGGACTACCTGGGCTGATGATTTTGTAAAAAAAGAATTAAAGCTTACTCGTCAACAATGGACAACACAAATTGAACATTATGATATGTTAGGACTTTTCTTTAAGACACTTACATCGTGCAATACGATTCTTCTTGATTTCTCCCGTGATATATGGCTTTATATCATGCTAGACTATTTCCGCTTAAAGAAAATAGAAAATGAAGTGGGATCTTCCACTATGCCACATAAGGTAAATCCAATAGATTTTGAGAATGCAGAAGGAAACTTGGGAATGGCCAATGCCATATTCCATCATTTAGCGGATAAACTTCCCATTTCACGATTACAACGCGATTTGTCAGATTCTACCGTTTTACGAAATGTCGGTGTACCTTTTGCTCATAGCCTCATTGCTTACAAAGCTCTGTTAAGAGGAATCGAAAAGCTAGAGATTAACGAAGAACAATTGGCCAAAGACCTAGATGGACATTGGGAAATTCTTACAGAAGCTATTCAAACCATTTTGCGTCGACATGGGTATCCGAATGCTTACGATGTTCTGAAGCAACTTTCCCGCGGCCAACACCGCCTGACCCAAAAAGAACTTCATGCATGGATCGACGAACTTAACCTTGATCCTTCCATCAAAGAAGAGCTAAAACAAATAACACCTTCGAATTACCTTGGTTTCTTGACAAAATATAATCCAGATGAATTATAATGACCTTTGGCCACGCGATGGTGGTCCCCTGTACAGAGAAACCCATACTTATCTTCAAACCAATTCTCATTGGATCATTGTAGAACCCTGGAATGCTGCAAGCTCGTTGCTTTTTGTAATGGGTGCTATCTGGCTTTGGATTTACATGAAAAAGAAAAAAATTTCATTTCCTTTATTACAGTATGGCTATATTCCACTGCTTCTCTTGGGAGGCATTGGAAGCACACTGTATCACGCTTTTCGGGCTTCTTGGTGGCTCATGTCGCTTGATGTATTTTCTATGTTTTTTCTTACTTTGCTCATTGGATTTTATTTGTGGAACATTGTTACAAAAAAAACCAGCTGGACAATTATTATCCTTTTGGGTTTTATTTTACTTCGCTCTTCTGTTTTTTACTTGAATCTGCCCATGCAAAAAGCCATAAATACAAGTTATTTCATAATGGGCATGGCAATGTTTTTTCCCGTTGCTTGGATTTGGGTAAAAACGAAATTTTCTTTCAGTAGATATTTATTAGGTGCCAGCTTTTCCATTGCATTAAGTTTTTTCTTTAGATGGTTCGATGATGTTTTTACAGCCTTGCCTATGGGTGTCCACTGGTTATGGCATCTTTTCTCAGTTGTTGGGGCAATGTTTGCAGGACTTTATCTTATACACATTCATGAATATGTTCAACATAACACGTGCAAATAGTTTTAGTGTTTTGGAAAATAAAATCCTTCGTCACGAGCGAATTACAAAAGATGAAGCACTCATTTTATGGGAAAAATTTCCTCTACATGTTCTTTCGCATTTAGCAATTGAAAGAAAAAAATTTCATTCAGGAAATTTTGTTTTTTACAATCGCAACCTTCATATTGAACCCACGAACTACTGCATATACGACTGCAAATTTTGCTCATTTAAAGCGAAAAGCTCTAAGGATGGGTATTTTCTTTCACCTGAAAAAATTTTGGAACTCATTCGATCAAAAGCTCATGAAATTACAGAAGTTCATATTACTGGAGGCGTTCACCCAAAATTGGATGTAGTGTTTTATGAAAACTTATTTAAAGCCATAAAAAAAGAATTCCCACACATCACTATTAAAGCATTAACTGCTGTCGAAATTATCGCCGCTTGCAAAAAAAATCATGTATCCATAGAGGAAGGTCTTCAGCGGCTCAAAGAAGCAGGGCTCGAAGCCATGCCAGGAGGTGGAGCTGAAATTTTTAATGAAGAAATTCGAAAAAAACTTTATCCAACCAAACCTTCTCATAAAGATTGGCTTCAAGTTCATGAAACAGCTCATCGGTTAGGTATTCATTCCAACGCCACCATGCTATTCGGCCATGTTGAAACCATATCTCAAAGGATTGAACATCTATATTTGCTACGAGAACTTCAGGATAAAACAAGAGGTTTTGATGCCTTCATACCCCTTAAATTCAAAAACAAAAACAATGACTTATCCTGGGTTGAAGAAAGTTTTATTGTAGAGGATCTTCGTTTTTTTGCCATAGCTAGAATATTTTTAGACAATTTTGCTCACATCAAAGCTTATTGGCCCTCATTAGGAATTGAAGAAACTCAGATCAGCTTACTTTATGGTATAGACGATGTTGATGGAACGATCAATAATTCGACTACCATTTACAGTAGAGCTGGTTCAAATGCTCCCACTACACTTTCCGTTGAAAGCATCCAGCTTTTATGTTCCGAAGCAGGATTCAAAGCTGTTGAACGAAATACACATTATCAGATCATCAAATCCTAAAAAAGGCTTTTTTAGTACTTAAAAAAAACAATCAAAAAAATGATATTTTTTAGCTTATTTTAAATATCAGTAATTTTTATTTTTGCACACACCAAACAACAATTTTATGAAAATAGGCATATTAAAAGAAATCACTCTGGGTGAATTTAGGGTAGCTGCAGCTCCCAAAAACATCCCGAGATTCAAAAAATTAGGTTTCGATGTTTTAGTTGAAAAAGGATGTGGCGAAGCTGCCATGTATCCAGACAAACAGTATGAAGAAGCAGGTGCTATTGCAACAACGCGTGAAGAAATTTTTAAGCAAGCTGATATTATCTTAAAAGTCCTGCCGCCCAAAGATGAAGAAATAGCTCAGATGCGTGAAGGAACACTACTCATGAGCTATTTGCAACCAGCGATGAATCAAGAACTATTGAAAAAACTGGCAGAAAAGAAGATCAATGCCATTGCAATGGATGCCATACCCCGTATTTCAAGAGCTCAAAAGATGGATGTTTTGAGCTCTATGGCTAACATTGCGGGGTACCGAGCAGTAATCGAAGCTGCTTTTCATTTTGGCCGTTTCATGAATGGACAAATTACCGCTGCAGGGAAGGTAGAGCCAGCTAAAGTTTTAGTCATTGGGGCTGGGGTTGCAGGTCTTGCAGCCATCGGTATTGCAAAATCGCTGGGAGCAGTCGTGCGAGCTTTTGACACACGTAAAGAAGTGGCAGAACAAATTCAATCGATGGGAGCTCAATTTTTAACTGTACCCATCGATGAAGACGGTTCAACAGAAACTGGATATAGCAAGGAGATGAGCAAAGCCTTTATCGATGCTGAAATGGCTTTATTTAAAAAACAAGCTGCTGAAGTTGACATTATCATCACTACCGCACAGATTCCAGGAAAACCCGCACCAAAACTCATTCTGGAAGAGCATGTAGCAGAAATGAAACCCGGCTCTATTATTGTAGACTTGGCAGCACCAACAGGTGGTAACTGTACACTCACCAAACCCGGTGAAATATATACCACACCTAATGGAGTTACTATCATTGGAAAAGTAAACATGATGCCCATGCAAGCTAGTTTCCTGCTTGGAAATAACTTTGCCAACATGCTAGAAGACATGAGAAAAGATGGCCAATTTTATATCAACATGGAAGACGATGTAGTCAATAGAGCCATGGTAGTATACCATGGAGAAATTCATTGGCCTCCTGCTCCGCTGGCTGTCTCAGCTAAAAAAGCTCAAGCTGCAACAGGACCAACTCCAGAAGAATTAGCCCTTGAAAAAGAAAAGAAAGCAAAACGCAAAGCCATCATGTCCTTCGTATGGCTTACTATAATTGCTGTACTTTTTTATCTACTTGGTCAGGTAGCTCCACCAGCCTTCATGTCTCACTTTACCATATTCGTCCTAGCTGTATTCCTTGGATGGAACCTTATCTGGAATGTTACCCACGCTCTTCATACACCCCTTATGTCTGTTACCAATGCTATCAGCGGTATCATTGTGATTGGAGGTATTTTACTCATGGGTGATGATCTAAGCAATCCTGTAACTATAATGGCTTTGATTGCTTTCCTTATTGCCAGCATCAACATTGTTGGTGGATTTTTTGTTACCTATCGTATGTTAAAAATGTTTAAAAAATAAATCGCCATGGAAAATTTAGTTCAAAGTAATATGGTTCAAGTTGCAGCGTACTTAATGGCTGCCATTTTGTTTGTTTTAAGTCTATCAGGACTTTCTGCACAAGAGACAGCCAAACGAGGCGTAATTTATGGTATCATTGGGATGATTATTGCTCTGGTCTTCACTTTACTCGATGAGAGGGTCAAGGGTTTAGAATACATGCTAATAGCTTTTCTAGTAGCAGCATTCATTGGAATAATGGTGGCTCGTCGTGTCCAAATGACTGCCATGCCACAACTCATTGCACTTCTTCATAGTTTTGTAGGCTTAGCTGCAGTCCTTGTAGGCTATGGTTCTTATCTGGCTCCTGAAAATCAAGCTCTCACAGGTGTTGAACGCAATATCCATTTGATTGAAGTGTTTGCAGGTGTTTTCATCGGTGCATTGACATTTACGGGTTCCATTATTGCATGGGGTAAACTGGATGCCAAGATCACATCAAAACCCGTATCTTTCCCAGGAAAAGATCTTGTTTTGGTATTACTCATTTTAATTTCGACTATCTTAGGAATTTTCTTTGTACCTGCTGATATCGAACAGGGACTGATTTACCTTAGTATTATGACTGCTCTTTCGGGTATTCTTGGAATTTTACTTGTTATGGCGATTGGAGGAGCCGATATGCCTGTCGTTATTTCCATGCTAAACTCATACTCTGGATGGGCTGCAGCAGCTTCTGGTTTCACTTTAGGAAACGACCTACTTATTGTTACAGGAGCTTTCGTAGGAAGCTCAGGGGCTATTCTTTCTATCATCATGTGTAAAGCTATGAATCGCTCTTTCATTTCTGTTATCCTTGGAGGATTTGGTGAAACTGCAAAAGTTGCATCTGCAGTTGAAGGAGAAATTAAACCAATAACCCCAGAAGAAACCGTGTCTTTGATGGAAGAAGCCAATTCTATCGTAATTGTTCCTGGCTATGGGATGGCCGTTGCAAAAGCTCAATACCCGATCAGTGAGTTAACCTCCAAACTACGTTCCCAAGGAAAAACAGTTCGTTTTGGCATTCACCCCGTGGCTGGACGTTTGCCAGGACATATGAATGTCTTGCTTGCAGAAGCAAATGTTCCCTACGATATCGTTCTTGAAATGGATGAAATTAATCCTGATCTACCAGAAACAGACCTTGTGTTTGTTGTCGGAGCTAACGATACTGTTAATCCTGGAGCTCAAGAAGATCCCTCAAGCCCTATCTATGGCATGCCCGTAGTAGAAGTATGGAAAGCAAAACATGTGATTGTCATTAAACGCTCCATGGCTGCAGGTTACGCTGGAGTTGAAAATCCTCTCTTTTATAAAGAAAATACCCGCATGCTCTTCGGAGATGCCAAAGTTGTAATGGAAAAATTGCTTGAATTGCTAAACAAATAAAAATTGAATTATACCATCGAAAGGCTATCCACGTGGATAGCCTTTTTTGATTATAAAAAAAGCCGTCTTCACGACGGCTTTAACTTTTTAAATTGCTCTCTTAATCTTCCAATTTGTGTTCAACCCTCTTTAATAACCATCTTACCAACTGATAGGCCACAATTATGAATAAAGGCCATGTCAAAAACCACAAAATTTCCTTTAACATAACGCTTAATTTTAATAAGATTCCGTTTCACTTTCTTTAAATTCGTCCAAGGTAATAGGTTTTTTATTCATAGAGTACCAAACATAAGCAATATATGCAACAACAAAAGGCACAAGCAAAGAAACGTAGCTCATTACTACCAAAGTAAAATAGCTAGAGGAAGCATTTTCAATGGTTAAACTATCTTGTAAATTAACAAGTGACGGCAAAATCACAGTATGATTGTAGCCTAAATTCAAGAAAAGAGATAAAACAGCAAAAAAAGTTCCAAATCCCACAAACCAAATGGCGCGTTTTCTACATTTTGTGAAGAAAAACAATGCACGAATAAGACCAAGCAAAACCAGCAAAACACCCACTAGAAAAGTTAGCCCAACCAGAGGATGCTGAATTAAATTCAAAAAGTACTTGTATTTAATGGTCACCACTTCTCCGGATGCCAAGTAGCCATATCCATTAGATAACCAAATAGAAATAACAAAAGCTAAAAAGAAAACAAGAAACAAAGGTGCGCAAATCCACAATTGTTTCTTAGTCCGCTGCAAAATATTTTCATCTTCCACTCGATTCATGATATATAAGAGAGCCATCGTTCTGGATAAGAAAAATACAGCCAAACCAAGCAGCCAGTTGATGGGATTTGCAAAAGCTTCTAACCCATGCCACCCATTAGCCCATGAAGTAAAATTCATTTGATTATGAACAAAATTGGTTCCTGTAAAAAAGGTAGCCACAGCAACTCCCAAAGAGATGGTTCCAACTAACCCGTTTAAGAACAAAAACCATTCAAAGGTTTTTTGCCCAAGAACATTTCCGACTTTGTTTCTAAATTCATAACTTACAGCTTGTAAGATGAACGTCGAAAGAACTAGCATCCAAAGCCAGTATCCACCACCAAAATAAGTGCTATACACCAACGGAAAAGAAGCAAACAAAGCGCCACCAAAAGTTACCAGTGTAGTAAAAGTTAAACCCCATGTATGACCAAACACATTCACGAGAAAAGTTATTTCTTCTTCCGATTTTCCTAGTCTGTGCAGCAAGGTTTGGCCGCCCTGGACAAAAAGCAAGAAGACCAAAATTCCACCCAACGTGGAAACTATAAACCACCAATATTGCTGTAATGCCAAATGTGATAATTGTTCGAACATGGTTTTCCCTCCTATTTTTAATTTTTAGGACCTTGCTTAATTGCATTTAACATGATGGATATTTCGGCAATAAGTAAAGTGGTAAAAATAATAGCAAATAAGATGAATGTAGTCATAACATTGCTTGCTTCAATTCTTGTTACAGCAGCTACCGTAGGCATAAGATCTTGAATTATCCATGGTTGACGTCCTACTTCAGCCACAATCCACCCAGCTTGAGATGCAATAAAAGCAAATAAAATATTCCATAGCCCTAATCTTAACCAGAACTTTTGCTCATCCACTTTCCCCTTGCTTACAAACCAAAGCATAAGAAGGAAGAACAAAACAAAGTAAAAGCCCAATGCCACCATAATATGGAAAGAGTAAAATACTAGTGAAACCCAAGGATAAAGATCTTTTTCGGATTGCAAAAATCCATAACCAAAATAAGCAAAATAATTTTTATAAAAGTTTTTGCCGGCTTCGGTGTTTTTATCAAATAACTGCTTTAGCTCATTGATTTTAGCTGCATCATGATTGTTAACGGCGTCCTTATAAGCTTGCAAAGTTTCTATGGCAACCTTACCTCGCTCAATCTTTTCTTGAGCACTCATAATCCCTTTATCAGGATTACCATACAATAAGTCTTCTATACCAGGGACATAAGCATTCACATCACGATAACTTAAAAACGAAAGCAAATAAGGTATTTTTATTTTAAAAAGATAAGGCTGACGATTATCCCCAATTTCTTTGGCTGGATTAAGGATTCCTATAGCTACAAGACCAGCTTTTTCTTCCCCTTTGTACAGACCTTCCATGGCAGCTAATTTCATGGGTTGTTTTTGAGCAACTTGATGACCCGATCCATCCCCCGTCAAGACCACATAAAGCGAAGCAAGAAGACCAAAAACACTAGCTACAAGAATACTCTTCCTTGCCATGACTTTTTCACGATTCTTTAGTATAAACCACGCACTTACTCCAATCACAAAGAGTGAAGAAATTACATATGCACTAGAAACGGTATGCAAAAACTTGTTGATAGCTACAGGGCTAAACAACACTTCCCAAAAACTAGTCATCTCATTTCGTGCAGTATCGGGATTAAAATGTGTACCAGCTGGGTATTGCATCCAAGCGTTGGCTACAAGAATCCATAAAGCCGATAAGTTTGATCCTAAGGCAACCAACCATGTCGAAAGCAAGTGAAAACCTTTGCTAACCTTATTCCAACCAAAAAACATCACAGCAATAAAAGTACTTTCAAGAAAGAAAGCCAAAATTCCTTCAATCGCTAATGGAGCTCCAAAGATATCGCCCACAAACCAGCTGTAATTGCTCCAGTTCGTCCCAAACTCAAATTCAAGAATAATCCCAGCTGCAACACCAACAGCAAAATTGATCCCAAACAATTTTGCCCAAAACTTAGTCATCTTTTTCCACTCTTCTTTTTCAGTCTTGACATAGATGGTCTCCATGATAGCAATAATAAAAGTAAGCCCCAAAGTCAATGGTACAAACAACCAATGATACATGGCCGTCAGCGCAAATTGCGCTCTTGACCAACTAACTACCTGTAATAAATCCTCCATAGGCATCTATTTTTTATGGGTTGTTAATTCACGAAGCACATGATTTGCTCTCTCTTCGTCTGTCTTAAATTGTTTTTTCAAAACATCAGGAAAAAAAAACAGCTTAAGTATCACAAAGAAAACAAACAACTTTATAAAAATGATTACCCAAAGCTTCCTTCCCCACGATGGCATTTCTTTAAAACCATTCCAATAAAATTGGAAAATCTTTCTTATCATACTATATTTTTACACGCAAATATACATATTTTTTTACTACAATACATCAAACAAAAATTTTTTTTATTCTAATTTTACAAAAAAATTATGAAAATCGCTCTTATCTCATTGTTTTTACTGCAGTTTTATGTCCTTTTGGGACAAAAAATCGAAGTTAACGAAAGCAAGGAAAAATTAAGTGTTGGGAATGTCAACTGTCTAGTAGTAAACATCCCTTACGGTTCAAAAGACGATATTGAAGATGCATGGAAAAAACTTATGAAAAAAGCTAACGCAAAAGTTTCTGGCAAAAGTGAAATTTTTGCCGATAACGCCTCATTTCCAGACATTTCTCCCAATACCATTGACTTTTATTTTCGACTGGACGAGCTAAAAAAAGATGAAGGATACAAAGCCATTGTTGGACTTGATTTAGGCGGTGCTTTCTTAAATAGCAAAGATCACCCTGCAGGTTATGAAGCTGCTAAAAAAATGCTTAAAAATTTTGCCACCGATGTTGCCGAAAAAGCTTTAGAAAACCAGGTTAAAGATCAGGAAAGAGTGGTTTCAAAACTCAAAGATCAACAAAACGACCTAGAAAAAGAAAATAAAAAGCTTCAAAAAGAAATTGAAGAATGTGAATCTACTATTCAGAAAAACAAGAACAAAATAAACCAAAATCAAAATGAAATGAAGGATTTAGACAGTAAAATCGGAAAGGAAACAGAAAAACTTAACAATTTACAAGAAAAAATGAATAAACTGAAATGAGGCCTTTAATTCTCATATCTAACGATGATGGATTGTATGCAAAAGGTTTGCATGCATTAGTCAATTTTACCCAAAAAATTGGTGAAGTTTATGTTGTTGTTCCAGACGCTCCTCGCTCTGGAACAGGTCATGCAGTGACTATCCATAATCCTTTACGCTATGTATCAATCGACCAAAACTATTTGGGCTGTAAAACTTATGTAACAAACGGTACTCCTGTGGACTGTGTAAAACTTGCTTTATTTCACATTTTGCCAGAACGTCCCTCTCTTATTTTAAGTGGTATCAATCACGGCTCCAATGCTTCTATCAATGTACTTTACAGTGGAACTATGGCAGCAGCTATTGAAGGATCTCTTCATGGAATTTCTTCTATTGGATTTTCTCATGTAAGCTTTGATCAAAACACGAATTTTGCACCATTAGAACCATTCATCGAAAAACTTCTTTGGTGGGTACTTGAACATCCCCTTCCCTACGGCATATCCTTAAATGTGAATTTTCCATCTACAACAAAGATCAAAGGATATAAATGGTGCTCCCTTACCCCTGGCTATTGGGAAGAAGAATTTGAAGAACGCATCGATACACACCAGCAAACCTATTTTTGGCTCAAAGGGGATTTTAAAATTAAAGAGCAAATTGCTTCCGGCGACATTAAAGCACTGGAAGAAGGTTATATTACCATTGTGCCTATTACCACCGACATGACAGCTTTTTCTTACCTAGAAATCATTAAAAATCTGACGGAATTATGAAAAAATTTTTTCTCAAAGATAATTTCTTTTTCGGCATATTCCTTTCGATAACATTAACGGGATTAACCTATTTAGCACTACATTTCCTGACAAAATCAGGAGGCTACCATAACTTACCCCTACTCCAGCCCAGTACTGTTCAACTTTTAGCTATTGTAGTCAACATCATCCCTTTCAGGTATTACATGATAAATCTAAAATTTGATAAAACTGGGCGTGGCATCTTTTTAATAAGTTTCATTTTATCCTTTGTATACATCATTTATTATTTTGCCAAGCCATGAAATATTTTCTCCTTGCTGGCGAAAAGTCTGGTGACATTCACGGCGCTCAGCTCATAAAAGCACTTGTCAAACTTGATCCTAAAGCTGAAATATTTGCTTGGGGAGGAGAACATATGCGAAATGCTGGTGCTGTTTTGCTTAAAAGCCTTGAACAACTTAATTTCATGGGATTCATCGAAGTATTAGCCCACCTACGTACCATCATACGAAATTTCAAAGAAGTTAAACAGCAAATTTCCCGTCTTCAACCGGATGTGATCATACTCATTGATTTTCCAGGTTTTAATCTAAAGCTCGCTAAATGGCTTAAACAAAATCATTTTAAGGTCGTGTACTACATTTTACCTCAAGTGTGGGCATGGAAAAAAAATAGAATGTATGCTTTGCAGGCTAATGCTGACTTATTGCTTTCTATTCTTCCCTTTGAAAAAGAATTTTATGAATTACATGGCATCCGTGTTGAATATATTGGGCATCCTCTCATCGAAGAGCTCAAAGAAAGTAAAAGACACATTATTCCTTTAACTTCGGAAAAACCCATTTTAGCTATTTTCCCAGGTAGTCGAAAGCAGGAAATTAAACGCTTACTTCCTATCATGCTCAAAGCTGCTCGAAAATTTAAAAATGAGTTCTCCATTTTCATTGCAGGAGTTTCTCATCTCCCATCAAACCTTTACAGGGAAGTAGCTGCTGATGAACACATAATTTGGGATAATTCTCACCAGCTTCTTTTCTCTGCTTCAGCTGCTATTGTCAAAAGTGGTACTTCAACGCTAGAAGCTGCTTTGTTCAGATTGCCACAGGTTATTTGCTATAAAGCCAGTTGGTTTTCCTATTTCATTGCACGCATGGTTGTCTCGAAAAACATTCGATTTATTTCTCTAGTCAATCTCATTTTAAATAAACAAGTTTGCCCAGAACTTATCCAACACAAATGTACTCCAAGCAACATTGAGACAGAACTTAAAAAAATATTAGAAAACAAAGAACTTATCTTAAAAGAATATGCTAAACTCAATGAACTTCTTCATGAAACTTCAGCCAGCATGAAAGCTGCTCATCTCATTTTAAACCATATTCCATCTTCGATATGAAAACATACCTCGTAATTTTTTTATTGTTTTTTTTAAATTTGCTTTCTCAAACTCAGCCATACATCTATGTTCGCATTTTATCCAACCAGCAAATCCTGCGGTTTACCTTGACCGTGACGAGTGGTAAATATCAATTATTATCTAACACCGATACACTTTTTTCTCTATCAAAAGACGAAAGTATAACCATCCTTGCTAGGAAAAACAAACTCCTTGTTGTCAAGCAAAAAGATACCTTATATTTAGATACAGCAATATCTATTGTGGGAAAAGGATTTGTAAATATTTTTGAAATCACCACAGAAAAAATACACCGCTTTTATGATGATCATCTCATCGTGAAGAACAAAAAAAATACCCTTTGGCTCCTTAATCAAGTAAAAATTGATAATTACATCGCAAGCGTTGTCGAGTCAGAAGCTGGGGTGGGAAAAGAAGCAGAATTTTTAAAAGCTCATACCATCATCACAAGAACTTATACATTAAAAAACATCAATAAACATGCAGATGAGGGATTTAATTTGTGCGACCAAACGCACTGCCAGGTTTATAAAGGGCGTTGCACGAGACCCGATATTCTCATCGCAGCCATGCAAACTCATGATCTTGTTCTAGTCGACAATGCTAATCAACTTGCACTGTCTGTCTACCATTCTAATTCTGGTGGGGAAACCATGTCAGCTTCTCAACTTTGGGGAAAAAATTTGCCGTATTTACTTCAAAAAAAAGATTCTTTTAGCATCGGACAAAGAAATTATACATGGGAGAAACGAATTAACAAACAAGAATGGTTAATGTATTTGAAAAAAAACTACAACTACCCTATAGATAATCCTGACAAAGCAAAATTAGTTTTATCCTTTTCTCAACCCAGCAGAAAAACTTATTTGGTAGAAAACATTCCCCTTAAAAAAATTCGTGAAGATTGGAAACTTCGATCTACCTTTTTTGACATCATTGAGGAAGATGAAACTGTTCTATTTAAAGGGAAAGGCTTCGGCCATGGTGTAGGTTTCAGTCAAGAAGGAGCTATTCAAATGGCAAAGATGGGATTTACTTTTGAAGAAATTCTTCAATTTTACTACCCTGATACTAAAATCGCAAGATTAGATAAATTAAATCACAATATTTTTTCTCCATGAATTTAAGCAAAATCCCATTTTTAAGAATCATCGTACCGTTCGTTGGAGGAATCATCCTAACCTCCATGGAACCAAGTTGGTTTATTCCTTCCATCATGATTCCTTTAATTGTCCTATTCTTTGTACTTCTGGTAATTTTTACCCTTTATCCTGATTATCAGAAAAGGACACTCGTGGCCTCATCTTTTTTTGTAATGCTTTTTTTAACGGGAAGTTTAGTAACACACCTACATGATATCTCTCAACGCCCTAACTTTATTGGAAAAATATTACCTGCAAGCAAAGCCTGTCCGGCCATCCTGCATATTCAAGATGAAGTCCAAGAAAAGCCAACTTATTTTAGGGCCATAGCTAACATTCAAACTATTTACTTAGATAGTCAATGGATTCCAGTAAAAGGCAAAGTTCTTCTCTGGATAGAAAAAAATAACTCTTCCCCAAAACCGAATTATGGAGATATACTTTTTACTTACTTATCGCTCAATGAAATAAAACCTCGTATTCTAGCAACAGATTTTAATTTCAAGCAATATCTAGCAAATAAAAACATTTACCATCAAGCTTACCTGGCTTCTGATGCTTATGTAATTATTGGCAAAAAGGTAAATCCAGTTAAGGAATTTTTTCTTAATGTAAAAAAAAGATTGATTTTGCACATCCTTACAACTATGAACTATGAAGAAACAGGCTGGCTTTTAGTTGCCATGCTTACAGGAGCCAAATCAGATCTATCGCCCGAGATTATTCAATCCTATCAGGCAAGTGGATTGATGCACATTCTAGCAGTTTCAGGTCTTCACGTGGGTATCATTTATCTTTTCATAACGATGATTTTTCGACTTTTTGATAAAAATCGAAAAAAAAGAGGAACTGAAGTTATAATCAGTTTGATAACTATTTGGTTCTATGCTGCCCTTACAGGACTAACTCCCTCGATTTTACGTGCTTCAATCATGCTTACTTTATTACTTGGAGCTCAACTCCTTAAAAGAAAGGTTAATTCATTCAATGTACTCTTTGCTTCCATGTTTATTATTCTTCTCATCGATCCTTTCTCGCTTTTTGAAGTTAGTTTTATCTTATCATTTAGCGCAGTAGGTGGTATTTTACTTTTTTACCCACTACTTGACAAAATGGTATACAGTAAATATCATTTCCTCAATCAACTATGGTCGCTTGTATCCGTGAGCCTTTCAGCTCAATTAGGAACACTTCCGGCTATTCTTTACTTTTTTGGTCAATTTCCAGTGTATTTTCTTCTTGCAAATATCATTGTCACCCCATTTGTTAGTTTTCTTCTCATTACTTCACTGATTGCATTATTGCTTGGATTAATTCCTCTTTTTACTCCTATCGTTGGTTGGATTTTAAAGAACCTTTTCTGGTTTTTCATCACTATACCCAACACCATTGCTTCGTTGCCATTTTCCTCCATACAGCCCGCGTATATTGCTCTACCAACCGCCCTTTTGCTTGGATTCTCAATCCTTCTATTTTACTTCGCCATTACCACTAAAAAAATAGTTTTTTTCTATACTTCAATCTTACTGATTTTCATATCTACGCTTGTCCAGCAACATTGGCAACATCAAGAAAAAGATAAAATATTTGTTAGTTACACAAAGAAAAGAAACTCAACGCTCATTGCCATCAAGGACAAAAAATTACTTACCGTATATGTTAATAACCCTCATCCTTTTTCGAGAGAACTTTCAGCTTTACTTCTTTATGCTAAGCAATTCCGACTTGCTTATCATGTTCTCCTCCCTCATCAAGAACTTCCCTATGCACTAAATGAATTTCCTTATTTGGCATATAAACAATATTTCTTTTTCCCTCCTCAAACGCCCGTTCAAAAGAATTTTTCA
>Ga0081479_107867_pt1 | contig 25570 bp, 24 predicted proteins | sample MamHotmetagenome_FD_70984 | JGI IMG/M metagenome (GOLD analysis project Ga0081479, IMG submission 70984) | Hot spring cone microbial streamer communities from Mammoth Hot Spring (Liberty Cap Streamers), Yellowstone National Park, USA - T=72 v2... | ecosystem: Environmental > Aquatic > Thermal...
TGCCAATTACTTTAACCCTTTTTGCTCTTGGAATTGTAATTTGTACACTTGGAAAGCTTAAGCATCCTTCTGTTGATTGGACTTCTCCTTCTTTTTCAACAATTTTTGGATTTATCAAAACTATCTTTACCGGTGGTTCTGTTTCTTCTTCGCTTTTATTTTCTCTTAAAGATGTATCAATAACTAAAATTTGATATGGAATGCCAATTTGATTTGCAGCAAGCCCAACACCTTCTTCTTTATACATAAATTCCCACATTTTATTTATATACTCTTGTAATCTTTCATCAAAAAAATCTACTTCTTTTGTTGGCTCTTTTAAAATTGGGTCTGGCCATGTTCTGATTTTATAATCCATTTTTAACTCCTTGTTAGTCTAAAAATTTTTTGATTATACCGTCTTTTTTAATACAAGGAAGAGAATTGTACGGCATTTCAGCTTTATAAATCCCTTCTGCAAATGATCCTACTTCATATGGATTAAAGACAAATACTATGGCATCTTGGTCTAAATAGAAATTATCTAAGGTTGAATCTTGTCTTAATACATTTTCTGATGACGAGGCATTTTGTCCCTTTAATTCTTCATATATTGCTTGCCTCAAACCTTTTTCGCATTTACCGTTTAAATTTATAATATCAGATAGCTTAATCTGAACGTATTTTTTTTGATTTTCGTCTTTTATGAATACTTTCCAAATTTCCCCTGGCATTCCATGTGCTCCACCTTCGTAAATAAATAGACTTTCTTTCAGATTTACTACATCGTTATCTATTAAATAAGCTGCTATACTTATATGATAAAATGGTTCTATATTCTCTTCTTTTGCATCTTTTCTTGCATCATGGTAGTCATTAATATTTTTTTTAACTTCCTTATCTATAAAATCGTTTATATCCTTAAAAGCCTCTCCTTCAAAAACAGGATATTTAACATTCAGATCACCATTGTCTTCTTTTATACTTTTAAAATTAAATACAACTTCATTGTTTTTGCTTACTTTCTGCTGACACCCCATCAATAAGCTTGAAAAAATCAAGGTTAAAAAAAGAAATTTAGTTAGCTTAAGCATCCTGACAACCTTCTCTTTAAATTAATAACATTCTCTTTAATGTTTCCTTTAAATACAGCATTTCCGGCTACGAAAATATTTACCCCAAGCATAGATAAATAGTTTACATTATCTTGATTAACTCCGCCGTCTATTTCGATTAATATATCTGTTCTGTTTGTCTCTTCCATTAGCAGTTTTAATTTTTTAACCTTTTCTGCTGTTTGTGGAATAAACTTTTGACCACCAAACCCTGGATTGACTGACATAATAAGAACATAATCTATATAATAAATAATTTCTTCTAAAGTATTTACAGGCGTTGCAGGATTTAAAACTACTCCGGCTTTTACATCGTTAGATTTAATCATATCAACAACTCTATGAGCATGTATGGTAGCATCCATGTGAAAAGATATCATATTTACTCCCGCTTTTATAAAATCCGGTATGTATTTTTCCGGTTCAACTATCATGAGATGTGCATCAAATGGTAGGTCTGTTATTTTCCTGATAGATTCAACCACCGGTGGTCCAAATGTTATGTTTGGAACGTAGCGACCATCCATTATATCCAAATGAATTATATCAGCTCCCGCTTCTTCTACTTCTTTTATTTGCTGTCCAAGAACGGAAAAATCTGCTGATAAAATAGAAGGAGCTAATAGTTTCATACAGTTTTCTCCTTTTTTGCTTGTAGTTTCATCTTTAAACTGCAATACGAACAAATTCTATTCATAGACGGCTCTCCGCAGATTTCACATCTTCCAAGCTCTGCTTTTTCTTCATAACTTTGAAGAATTGGATACATTTTTCTTAAAAATTCTGAATAAAATCTTAATTTTGTGCCCGGACTTTTTTCTTCAAGTTGTGATAAAAATAATTTATAGTCAATAGAAGTTACTTCCACTGAGTATGGATATTCTTCTTCTATATACTCAATGCCTGATAAAATAGCATACATGGCGCTTTCTTTCTCTGATATTTTACATAAAGGCTTTACTTTTCTTATAAATCCGTTTTCTTCTCTTAATACTGGATACTGCCTTTTTAGATATTCAATGCTCCAATTTAAATTATTGGAAAATAAAACCGCTGCTTCATCATCTAAGTTATAACCTGTGGCTATTATATCATATCCAAACTCTTTGGCTTTTTTGTTCATAAAGTACCTTTTGATCGTTCCACAGATAGAGTAGGTAGGTCTGTTGTAGTATGTTTTCATCTCCAGAATGGTTACTATCTCATCTTTAAGTTCAACAATATGAAGAGTTTTTCCTATCTTTTCTGCAAATTTTAAAGCCAATTCCTTAGACTTTTGAGAATAATCTCCTATTTCAAGATTTATATAAAAACCATCTACGTTGTATCCAAGTTTTGCAAGTGCATTCCATAAAGACAAACTATCTTTACCGCCTGATACAACTACCAAGATTTTACTGTTTTTATCAAACATTTTAAATTCTTTGATTGTTTTCTCAACTCTGTTATCAAATCATTCTAAATAGTGGTCTTTACAGAATGCTAATCTATGCTATGGAATGTAAATCTGTGCTTTTTTATCACATTTATAATATTTTCTCAAAACTTTTCTCCAGAAATTGCGTTAATAACTTTAACTTTATCTGACTGTGTAATATACTCATCTAAGTCAACTATTTCATCATTTCTGACCACAAATGCATAATCTCTTGATAAATTTAACTTTTTAGAATATATTTTGCTTTTACTTTACTGCTTTCAAACTCAAGCTCTATTTTGTTGTTTCTATACTCAACTGTTATTTTCAAGTTTTAAAGCTCCTGCTAATGATTTTAAAATAATTTATCATAACTTAATATAAGATAAGTTAAGATTAGAGAGTGTTCTAAAACTTTTACAAGTTATGTAATGTATGTGTAAAATGAGTTTAGAGGCCGAAGGATCTTCTTTTCAAAGAAGGTAGGAAAGTGAGTAAGTGAGAGGTAAAAGGACGGTGATTTTTGTATGTGTTAAAATATTATTAAAATTTTCTTGGAGGAATTGATTGATTAAAGAAAGGCTTTTTACACCCGGACCGGTACCACTTCCACCGCAAGTTATTAAAGCATTAGGACAGCAAATAATCCACCATAGAACACAGGAGTTTACAAACATATTTTTACAAACAAGAGAAAAACTTCAAAAACTTTTAAATACACAAAGAGATGTTTTAATGTTTACCTCTTCCGGAACTGGAGCAATGGAGGCATCTATAGTTAACTTTTTCAATGAAGGAGATAAAGTTTTAGTTATAAATGCCGGAAAGTTTGGGGAACGATGGAGAGACTTAGGAAATACATTTGATTTAAATGTTATAGACTATCAAATCCAATGGGGTAAAACTTACGATAAGGAAGAGCTAAAAAAAATAGTAGAAAAAAATCCTGACATGAAAGGAATTTTGGTTCAGCATTCAGAAACATCAACTGCAACAGTCCATGACCTAAAATTTTTAGCACAGGTTAGTAATTCATTGGAAGACTGTTTATTGGTAGTTGACGGAATTACTTCTGTAGGTGTTTATAAAGTGTATCCTGAAGAGATAGGAGTTGATATTCTTATAACAGGTAGTCAAAAAGCACTAATGCTTCCACCGGGCTTATCTGTCTTATACTACAGTGAAAAAGCAGAAAAAAGACTTGAAAGCAGTAAATCACCAAAATATTACTTCTCCGTAAAAGCAGAAAGCAAAAAGCAAGCAAAAGGACAAACAGCTTACACACCTGCTATAAATCTTATCATTGCTTTAAATGAAAGCTTAGATTTAATCTTAAATGAAGGTTTAGATAATTTAGAGAAAAGACATCACATAATTGCAGAGATGACAAGACAAGGATTACAAGAGATTGGATTAAAACTTCTTTCAGGAAGCCCTTCAAACTCTGTAACTGCTGTATTTACACCAGAAGGTTTAGATGCTGATGTATTTAGAAAAGAGCTTTTAAAAATAGGAATAAGAGTTGCAGGCGGACAAGACCATCTAAAAGGAAAGATTTTTAGAGTGGCACATATGGGATACTTTGATTATCTTGACATAATAGAAGTTATCGCAGCTGTTGAAATTACACTAAATAAAATGGGTTATAAAGTAGAGCTTGGAAAAGGTGTTAGAAAAGCACAGGAAGTTTATTTAAATAACATATAACAAGGAGCTAACAAAGTGGTAAGAATTATTTTTGTTAGACATGCAGAAAGTTTATGGAATCCAATAGGAAGATATCAAGGAAGATTAGACCCAGAACTTAGCGAAAGAGGACATAACCAAGCAAAGTTGATAGCGAATGCTTTAAAAAAATATAATCCAACAACTTTATACTCAAGTCCCTTAAAAAGAACTTACCAAACAGCTGAGTACATAAGCAAAGAGTTAAACCTGCAAATCATCAAAAATGAAGATATTATAGAAATAAACCATGGAGATTGGTCTGGATTGTTGGTTGAAGAAGTAAAAGAAAAATATCCGGAGATGTTTAGACAATGGCTTTTTGAACCACATTTAGTCAAATTTCCAAATGGTGAATCTTTAGAAGATGTATTTGACAGAGTAAAAAAATTCTTGAAATACGCGTTAGAAAAACATGAAAATGAAACGATTGTAGTTGTATCTCATACTGTACCAATTAGAGCAAGCCTTGCAGCAGGATTAAATTTAGATATGGATAAGTTTTGGATTTTTGGATGCGATAATGCTTCTTACTCAATTTTAGATTACGACATAGTAAGACCTATACTCTACAAGCTTAATAATACTTACTATCTTGGAGATTACTTCGTTCCAGCATTAGATGCACTTTAAAAAGAGAGGATTTAAGATTTGAAAATAGACCTACCAAAAGGCGTAAAAACTTTTAATCCAAAAGAAAGCTTTATTTTAAGCTGGATTGAAAAAAATATAGAAGATAATTTTAAGCTTTGGGGATATGAAAAAGTAATACTTCCGCTTCTTGAATACCACGATGCGCATAAAAACGTTTTAAATGAAGAAATACTTAAAAATACATTTAGATTAGTAGATAGATACGAAGGTGAAACCTTAATCCTTAGACCAGACTTTACAGTTCAGATTGCAAGGTACATATCTTCCTTACAAGAAAAAGAATTTCCAATCAGACTTTACTACACAGGGGATGTTTTTCGGTACGTAGTTCCAAAGGGTGACAATCTTTATGAAAAAAAACAGATAGGTGTAGAGCTAATAGGTGTTGATAAGATAGAAGCAGACGCAGAAATAATAGCCATTGCTATCTCATCTTTAAAAAAACTTTCCATAGAAGATTTTCAGATTGACGTAAACAACGTAAAGATATTTAAAGCGATTACAAAAATTCTAAGCCTTTCACAAGACCAAACAAAAGAGCTGTTTTTATATCTAAAAAATCGAGAAATCTATAATATACAAGCATTTTTAAAAGATTTTGATGTAAACAACAAGATAAAAGGTTTTATCTTAAACCTACCAAAATTAAACATAAAAGCTGATAAACTCAAAGAGTTAGCAGAGGAATATGAAGACATAGAAGAAATTTCAAATGCTTTAAAAGAATTGATATTAATTTATGAAATACTTAAGGAATACCAGCTTGATGAGTACATAGTTTTTGACCTTTGTGAGCCAAGAGAGTTTAGCTACTATACTGGGATCGTTTTTGAAATCTTTATTAAAGACTTTCCAAAGATAATTGGATACGGCGGAAGGTATGATAATCTTTTAAGCAATTATAACGGCAATCATCCAGCCACAGGCTTTGCTTTTGATCTGTTAGCTATTTATGACTATATCACAAAGACAACAGAAACAAAAAATGAAAAAGACTTTTATATAATTGACACAACAGAAGATAAAAAACTTGCCTATAATATAGCTAAAAACTTAAGAACAAAAGGATATACGGTAGCAAGGGATATAATAAAAAGAGATATTGATTTATCAATAGATTTCGCCTTTAAAAATGGATACAAAAATGTAATTTTAATTACAATTGAAAATTCAGGAAAAAAGGTATATATTTTAAAGGACAAAAATAAAAAAGAAGAAACAAGCTTAGAGGAGATTCTTAAGTAAAGACGGGGGAATAATAAAGTTCGTCTATATTTAAGAATTGCCATATAGTGCCATAATGCACTAAATATTTTTTTAAGGAGTTTTAGTATGGAAGTAGGAGACAGAAAGGTAGTTTCTTTTGAGTACACACTCAAAGACAAAGAAACCGGAGAAGTGATTGATGCAAGCGCAGGACAACCACTAACGTTTTTAACTGGTGTAGGAGAGATAATCCCAGGTCTTGAAAGCAGAATGTATGGCATGAAAGAAGGAGAAAAAAGAACGATTGAAGTTCCGGCAGAAGAAGCTTATGGTCCATCAGACCCTAACCTAATCCAAAAAGTTCCAAGAGAATACTTCCAAGGTATTCAACTTGAGAGAGGTTTGCCACTCCAAGCTCAAACACCGGAAGGTCAAATCATCAATATGGTAGTTGTAGATTTTGATGATAACACTGTTACTGTAGATTTAAACCATCCATTAGCTGGTGTAGACCTTGTATTTGAAGTAGAAGTTGTTAATGTAAGAGAAGCAACACCTGATGAAATTTTACATGGACACGCTCACGGAGCAGGTGGTCATCATCACTAAAATTAAATAAGTAAGAAAATGAGAAGTATTTAAAATCTCAGCTCGAAGGTGTTCTAATTTTGTCATCCTGAGGACGTAAGTCCGAAGGATCTCTTCTTTAAAATTCTAAAATAGTGAGAAAGAAAGTAGAGACAATTCATGAATTTCCAATACATTAAATAAATGAGAAATAAAAAGATATAGGTTCTTTAACAGCTGCGGATTGATTATGTAAATTTTTATAAGTAGCCTTATCTAACTTTCTACCTATCACTATATTCCAAAAGCCTTAAAATTATAACTATACCAATGGCTACAATCCAAAAGAAAACAACAAATAAAACAGTAAACTCTAAGCTAAGAAAAAATATTTTCAGTATTAAAAATAATAAATAAGGAATCGCAACTATTGAAATAACAAAAACAATAGCCGTCAAAATAAAAACAAAAAATGCTATTAAATAATTCTTTAAAGTTAATTTTTTAGTCGTAAACTCTGACATGGTTATACAGCGTGTCTCTCTCTACTGGAATTTTTCCGGCTTCTTTAATAAGTCTTATTAATTTTTCTTTTTGCTGCTGGGTAGGAGATTTTGCACCTGCAAAGTGGGCTATCTTTTCTTCCATTACAGTTCCATCCATATCATCAGCTCCAAAGTTTAAGGCTATCTGAGCTGTTTTTTCTCCTATCATAACCCAGTAAGCCTTTATATGCGGGATATTATCTAAAAACAGCCTTGAAACTGCAATAGTTTTTAAATCATCAATGCCTGTAGTGTAATCATTTACTGGTAAATCATTGTTTTCAGGTTGATATGCAAGAGGTATAAAGCAAGTAAAACCGCCTGTTTCGTCTTGGAGCTGCCTTATTTTTTCCATATGGTCAACCCTGTCTTTATAACTTTCTACATGTCCGTACAGCATTGTTGTTGTAGAATGTAATCCAAGCCTATGAGCTATATTATGAATTTCTAAATATTTTTTGTATCCTAATTTTTTTGGTGCAATAATTCTTCTTACATCCGAAGAAAAAATTTCTGCCCCGCCGCCCGGAAGGCTGCCAAGTCCGGCTTCTTTAAGTTTTATTAAAACTTCTTCATAGCTAAAACCGGACAATTTAGAAAAATAATCTATCTCAACAGCAGTAAACGCCTTTATATGTAAGCTTGGAAAATTCTTCTTTATCAATGACACTATATTCAAGTACTTTTCAAAATCCCAATCTGGATGAAGACCGCCAACTATATGAACTTCTGATGCTCCATTCTCAACCGCATATTTAGCCTTTTCTAAAATCTGTTCATAACTCATTTCATAAGCCTTTGGGTCATTTTTATCCATCTGAGCAAACGCACAGAATTTACAATCAAGAACGCATATGTTTGTTGGATTTATCTGTCTATTTATTACAAAATAAGCATATTTTCCGTTTTTCTTTTCTGTTGCGTAATTTGCAAGAAATCCAATTGTCAATATATCGGTAGAATTAAAAAGTTTTAAAGCATCGTCAGAAGTTAGCCTTTTTTCGCTGAAAACTTTGTCTATGATAGGAAAAAGCTCTTTATCTTGGGCTAAGGATAAAAACTCTTCAGTTGTTAGGTTCATATTCCAAGCTCCTTTATTTCTTAAGATTTTGGTATGTGTAGGGCGAGAAATTCAATAAAAGTATGAGATTCTTTGCTTCGCTCATAATGACGTATAAGGTTATCCTTCTTCTAATGCTTATTATTCAACCTTTTGCTGTCATCCCGAGGACGTAAGTCCGAAGGATCTTTTATAAAAACTGCTAATTTTTTACCCAAGGTATTTTCATATTATAGCAAAGAATGAATATTTTACAATGGTTATAAATTTGAATTTGTTATAATTATATTACGTTATAAACAAAAAGGAGATAAAAATTTAATGAAAATAGCCGTTGCAGGTGCTGGTTATGTTGGATTATCTAATGCTATCTTGCTTGCTCAAAACCATCAAATTGTAATTAAAGACATAGATCCTCAAAAAGTTAAGTTAATTAATGAAAAAAAATCTCCAATTATGGATAAAGATATTCAAGAATACTTAGCTACTAAAAATTTAAATATAAAAGCTACCTTAGACCCGCAGGAAGCTTACAAAGATGCAAAGTATGTAATTATTGCAACTCCAACAGACTATGACCCTATTACAAACTACTTTAATACAAAATCAGTAGAGTCTGTCGTAAAAGAAGTTTTGACAATAAATCCCGATGCTGTAATGGTCATTAAATCTACTATTCCTATTGGATACACAGAAAGCATTAAGAAAAAATTTAATACAGAAAATATTATTTTTTCTCCTGAGTTTTTAAGAGAAGGTAAAGCTTTATATGATAATCTCTATCCTTCAAGGATTGTGGTCGGTGAAAAAAGTGAGAGAGCTAAAGAGTTTGCAAATCTATTGTTAGAAGGTGCTATAAAAAAAGATATTCCGGTTTTATTTGTAGGCTCTACTGAAGCAGAAAGTATAAAGCTTTTTGCAAATACATACTTAGCTATAAGAGTTGCATTTTTTAATGAGCTTGATACTTTTGCTGAAAGCCATGGATTAAATTCTAAAGAAATTATTGAAGGAGTATGCTTAGACTCAAGAATAGGTATGCACTATAATAACCCTTCTTTTGGATTTGGAGGCTACTGCTTACCAAAAGATACAAAACAATTAATGGCTAACTACTTAGAAAAAGGAATACCGCATTTTTTAATCAAGGCTACAGTTGAATCAAACATTGCAAGGAAATACTATATAGCAGAAAGGGTTGTAAGCTTGAATCCAAAAATCGTTGGCGTTTATAGGCTTACAATGAAATCAGATTCAGATAATTTTAGAGAAGCTGCAATTATAGATATAATTGAGTATCTAAGGGCAAAAGATGTTCAAGTTATAATTTTCGAACCTTTACTAAAAGAAAATAAGTTTATGGATTTTGATGTTGTATCCTTAGAGAGATTAAAAAAAGAATCTGACATTATCATTGCTAACAGATATAGCTCTGATTTAGATGATGTAAGAGAAAAGGTTTATACAAAAGACATTTTTCGTAGGGATTAGTAAATAAAAATAATAAGAGTGTTCTAAAATCTTTGTAAGTCTACTTTCATCATGTCATAGTATAATTAAATATATCAAAAAATTTTAAACTATAATATGCGTCAGGTGAGAAATTCAATAAAAGTAGAAGATTCTTCGCTTCGCTCAGAATGACAAAAAGGGTTATCCTTCCTTGAATTCTTATCAATCAATCTTTGGCTGTCATCTAGCCGTAAGGTCGAAGGATCTCCTTTTTAAATTCTATAAAAATCATTAATTTTTCCTCCAAAGTTTAAAGAAGATATATCTAAAAACTGTTTTTACTTAAAATTATGAAGAAGTTTTAATTCGTAAATGATATTAAATTTTAATTCTAACAATCCTGTAATGATTTATTTCCGATTTGCTAAAATATTAAAACTACTTTTTAGTAAAGGAGTTTAAACGATAGAATTTTTAATCATTCTTATTTTTTTTATTCTATACTTAGAATTTAGACCATTCAAAGTATTAAAATTAGATGAAACAAAAGAAGAGAGTATACCTTCTCATAATCTATATACATACAACGTTATAGTCCATGTTCATACGCAATTTTCATTTGATTCACTTGGCAAACCTTCAGACATAAAAAAAGCTATGGAAATAAACAATATTGATTATCTTTTCGTAACAGACCACGACAATCTTGATTACAAATATTTTGAAGATGATAAAGTATTTGCAGGCATAGAAAAAAACACACCGGATGGTAGATTACTGCTTCTTGGAAATCAGCTACCCGTAATATCTCACCCGCATAACTTTGATTTTGACCACTACAGATGGAAAGGAGAGTTTAGAAAAGACTATCTGTATGAATTTATTGATATAAAAGATATTATCGTATGGAACAAATTTTTTACAGGTATCTGTCTTATAAAAAACCTGTTGATCCTGCCAATTTCAAGAAGTTTGATTCATAAATGGAACTGTCTCATTCCTATTGATAAATGGAGAGAGCTTTATTTTACAAGAGCAAAAGGATTAAAAATTATTGGTGGTTTAGATTTACACATAAAAGTTGTTTACCAAGAAAGAAGCCACGGCGTATTAATTCCTTCTTACAAATCAGGTTTTAAATGGCTTATCAATAAAGTTTACTCAAAAGAACCTTTAAACTCAAAAGAAGATGTTTTAAAATCTCTTTCAAATGGTAATCTTTATTTAAGCATAAATCAAAACTTTATTGATATATTTGCTATAGACAAGGAAGGTATTAAAATTCTCGGTGAAAAAGTTTATAAAGATGGTAAAATTTACTTTTCCTTTGATAAAAGCAAGAGAGTTAAAATCTTATTTAAAGATGGTAAAAAAGCCTTCATAACAGATAAAAAACATTTTCCTTATAAACTTAAAGAAGAAGGTATTTATCATTTAGAAGTTTATGAGTATGATTTTAGAATTTTCAATCTTTACTTTGGATTTAGACCTGTTGTAATAACTAACTTTTTTGAGGTTACCGGTGAAAAATGATTGGGAAGTTAGCATTAAATGGAATGTCAAATTGTTTTGTTTGATAAATTCAAGAAGGAATAGCTTTCTTGACAAGTTTTACAAGTATTTTTTCTACATGGGAAAATCTTACTCAATTCCTGTCTATATTTTGATCTTTTTTATCTTTTTAAAGGATTTTAACTTTCTAAAACATTTGATAGTAAGTTTACTAATAACAGGAATAATTATGCCGATTTTAAAGTATACATTTAGACATAAACGACCTTCAGCTTTACTTGAAAATGTAAACCTTCTTGAACCTGTATCTTTAAAGAGTTTTCCATCTGCCGATAGCGGCTACGTTTTTACAATTTTTACTGTCTCTTTATTTTATGGAAATATCTATTTATCTTTAATTCTTTTGATTATAGCTTTAATAATTGGCTATGGAAGGGTCTATATGGGAGCACACTTCCCACTGGATGTAATAGCTGGCTATTTTTTTGGTTTCTTGGCAGGAATTCTTGGAAATTATTTAATTAAATTTATACCTTAATTTGTAGTCCATTCTCTTTTATTGTATAATTTAGAATGAGGTGTATTTTTTAAAGAGGTGATTTAATATGTGTGGTGTTTTTGGAGTTTATAATAATAAATCTGCTGCTGAGCTTACATATTTAGGATTACATGCTTTGCAGCATAGAGGACAGGAATCTGCCGGGATAGCTGTTTCTGACGGTTATGACATAAATTTAAAACTTGGGCAAGGTCTTGTTAATGTAGCAATAAAGGAAGAAGACCTTAGAGAGTTAAAAGGAGATTTGGCAATAGGTCATGTAAGGTACTCAACAGCTGGTGGTTCTAATCCAAAAAATATTCAACCTTTCTTTGCTCACTTTTACGGTGGAAGCTTTGCAATCGCCCATAATGGAAATCTTGTCAATGCAATGAGATTAAGACATGAACTTGAAATGGAAGGTGCAATTTTTAGGTCTACATCAGACACAGAAGTATTTATACATCTTATAGCAAGGTCTAAACAGCCTGCTCCACCACATATAAACCTTCATAAAAATGATGAAGACTTTCTGCCGCATGTTTTTGAAGCAATGAGAAAGGTAAAAGGTGCATACTCTCTATTAATTTTGAGAGAAAAACAGCTTATAGCCATAAGGGACCCATACGGATTTAGACCGTTAGCCCTTGGAAAAAATAGATTTGGAAGTTATTTTGTCGCATCAGAAAGCTGTACATTTGATATTGTAGATGCTGAATATTTAAGAGATATAAATCCGGGCGAGGTACTTGTCATAGACGATGCCGGAATAAGGTCATACTATCCGTTTGAGCATACAGAAAATCCAAAAAAATGTATCTTTGAGTTTGTTTACTTTGCAAGACCGGATAGCAAAATTTTTAGAGATTGGGTGTATGAAATTAGGAAAGAGATGGGAAGAAGACTTGCAAGAGAGTATCCAATAGATGCAGATTGTGTAATTCCTGTTTTAGATTCTGGATTACTTGCAGCAATGGGATACAGTGAAGAAAGCAAAATTCCATTTGAAATCGGTCTTATAAGAAATCATTATGTTGGTAGAACTTTTATACAGCCGCTTCAAGAGATCAGAGATTTATCAGTAAGATTAAAATTAAATCCAGTTAGAGAGGCAATAGAAGGAAAAAGGATTATCGTTGTAGATGACTCAATCGTTAGAGGAACAACAAGCAAAAAAATAGTAAACATGCTTAGAAAAGCCGGTGCTAAGGAAGTTCACATGCTTATAAGCTCACCGCCTGTAATTAGTCCTTGTTATTACGGAATAGACACACCGACAAAAGAAGAACTTTTAGCATCCCAGATGACTGTAGAAGAAGTAAGAAAATTCATAGATGCAGATAGTCTTCATTATCTTTCATTAGAAGGAATGGTAGAGGCTGCAAAATCTAAAGGCTACTGTACAGCATGTTTTACAGGAATTTATCCAGTGTTAGATGAAATTTTTACAGAAGTAGAACTATCTTAAACAGGAGGGTAGAACATGGCGAGAGTAGTAGTACCTTTAGCAGACGGTTTTGAAGAAATAGAGGCAATGAGCATTATAGACATTTTAAGAAGAGCTGGAATAGAAACAGTTATAGCAGGACTTCATGAAGGATCAATTACAAGTGCAAGAGGTGTAAAAGTTTTGCCGGATACTACCATAAATACTATAAAAGCTGAAGATTTTGACATGATTGTTTTACCCGGTGGTCAGCCAGGAACAGATAACCTTAATGCAGATGAGAGAGTTAAGAAGTTAATACAAGATTTCTACAACAAAGGAAAGCTTACAGGTGCAATTTGCGCAGCTCCATACGTCCTTGCAAATGCAGGAGTTCTTGAAGGAAAAAAAGCCACATCCTATCCAACTTACAAAGAAAAACTTGGAATCGTCAATTACTTAGAAGATATAGTCGTTGAAGATTCAAATGTATTAACATCAAGGGGACCGGGAACAGCTGCATGTTTTGCTTTCAAAATAGTAGAAAAATTAGCAGGCAAAGAAAAAGCAGACCAGTTAAAACAGGCAATGTTATTTAACTGCTAGTATGAAAAAGAAGATTTACAGTCACATGATTGGTTTTTTTAAGATTGTATTTTCAAATCCAAAAAGTGTAAAAACCCTTATTGATATTTTTCTACCAAAATTATCTAAAAAGATTGAAATAGATAGCTTGAAACTTGTCAATATTGATATTGAGGCTGTTCCAAAAATCCACATCGTCATTTTGCAGCCGGCAAATAATCTCCTATTTTTCTTTTCAAGTCAAAAATCAAAAGAGGAGATTCTTCGGACTTACGTCCTTAGGATGACGGATATGGAAAATGGAAGGTAAAATTGAGGGGATAAAAGAAGGGATAAAAGAAGGAATCAAAGAAAGTTTAATAGAGTTGATGGAAACTAAATTCGGTGATAACGGCTCTAAATTGGTAGATATAATAAATAAAGTTGAAGAAGTTGACAGGTTAAAACAATTATTAAAGATAGTTGCTTTAGCTACAAACGTTGAAGAAGTTGAAGAAAAAATTAGAGAGTTGGTATAAATGTTTGAAAAAATTTTTGAGAAAATCAAAAGAGAAAATTTAGACGGATTTTTATTTTCTTCGTACTCTAATATTTTTTATCTATCAAAGTTTAACTCATCAAATGCTTTTGTAATTTTAACTGACAAAGGTAAATACTTTATTACAGATTCAAGATATTATGATAATGCTAAAGAAAAACTTAAAGACTTCAATGTTATCAAACTTGGGGAAGGAAATAAAAAAGGCTTAGACCATTTAAAAGAGATTTTAGAGAGTTTAAATCTTAAAAATGTTGGATTTGAGAAAGATAAAATAACTTTATCTTTTTATGAAAAACTTACAAAAGATACAAGTATCAATTTTATTGGCTTTGAAGGATTTTTAAATGAATTTAGAATGGTCAAATCTGAGGAAGAAATAAAGATTATTACTCAAGCAGTTAGAAAGACAGATAGAGTATACAAAAGAGTTTTAGAAGATATTCCAAGCTTAATAGGAAAACCTGAGATCTCTGTGAGACAAAAAATTGTAAACTATATTTTTGAAGAAGGCGGGACAGGTGAAAGCTTTCCGGCTATAGTCGCATCAGGTAAGCATTCTGCTATACCCCACTGGGAAACGTCTGACCACAAGATAAAAAATAACGCACCACTGCTTATAGACATGGGAATGAAATACAAAGGGTATTGTAGTGACTTTACAAGAACTATTTTTTTAGGAAAATCAAATCCAGAGTTTGAAAAAATTTACAATATTGTAAAAGAGGCTCATTTAAAAGCTTTATCTGTTGTAAAAGCCGGAATTCCTATAAAAGAAATAGATTTGGCAGCAAGAAAAGTTATAGAAAAGTACGGATACGGTGAATACTTTACCCATTCAACAGGTCATGGAGTAGGAATAGACATTCATGAAGAACCAAGAATATATAAAGATAACGAAGAGATTCTTCAAGAAAATACAGTTTTTACGATAGAACCAGGGATTTATATTCCCGGGTTTGGTGGCGTAAGACTTGAAAATATTGTAGTAGCAAGAAAAGATAAAGGGGAAGCATTAAGTAAAGCAGGGTTAGATTTGATTTATTTATAAACTTTTTTGGATAAATATAGTAGCTGTATTGATGGTAGTGGTGAAATGAATTAAAGTAAGGATGTTTCACCCTGAGGCTGTAAGCCGAAAGATTTTCTCTTTTATTGTTATTTGAAAGGAAGAGTGATAAAAAGAAGATTATTTGCTCGGCTGCAGAATGATAGTGTAGATTTTTACAAGCAGTCTTGCTTATCACTTTACTTGCCTATGTGAATCCATACTTCATTGTCTATATTATGCAGAACATACTCCGGAACTTTTATTTTAACTACATATCTTCAGTCAACTACCAAGATATTGCCTTTTTCATCTTTTTCAAAAATAGCTTCTACAACTAAATGTTTTTCTTTGTAAATTTTGTACCCATCTTCTACTTCTTCAAATTTATCAAACCTAAGGATGTTTGACTGCTTTTTTAGAATATCTTTTATCATCTCTTTTGATGGAAATGATACTATTCTTTCAGATATCTGCTCGTTGTAATACTTATCGTTAAACCATGCGAGAATAGAAAAACAATAACTGTTATATCTATTAAACTATTAGCATAACAGCAAATTTTAGATTTCCATATAAATAAAATAAGATAGTTAATGCCGTCAGAATTACAATTAGTGATATTGAGACCTTTTTAAGCATTATAATCTCTTTAGTTGTTTAAAATCTTAACATTCTTTGGAAGGTTGAAATTTATATTTACCGGATTGGATAAATATTTAAATTTTTCAAACTCTACTTCAATAATGTTGTTGTCTGTATCCTGCGCTAAGATTTTAGTTAACGATAGATTAAATTTACCTATTGTCAGTTCTAATTTTTTAACTTCTGCGTTGTTTTTTGGTTTTAAAGATATTTTATATGTATCATTGGTTTCTTTGGTTTCTAACACATTAAAGGTAGACTTGATAGATTTGTTTTTGATAATCATCTCTAAAACTTCTGTTATTAAAACACTGTTATCTGCTGATGTTATGATAGCCTGATTTTCTTCTACAGAGTATAAAGTTACTTTGGTACCATTTAGATAAATGATCTGTTTATATGGTTTTATATACTCTATTTTGATTTTATCCGGTTTTACAGCTAATACTTTTCCATAAAAAATATCTGGGCTGGAAAACCCAGATTGATAAGTTTTCTGTATAATGTCTGCTTGAAATCCTTTTATCTCACTAAATTTTTTCTGAAGTTCTTCTACTATATCTTTTGCAAAAGAAAAATTAACAATAAAGAGTATTAAAAATAGAGCTATCTTTTTCATTAGTATAACCACATTGCAAGTTTTTTTCTATACTCTTTTGTAAGTGGGTTAGATTCTCCAAGCAGTGTAAATATGGAAACCATGGCTTTTCTTGCACCATCGTTTTTATAATTTCTATCCTTCTTAACTACTTCCAAAAATAATTTTAATGCTTCTTCATAATTTTCTTCAACTGCATAACATGATGCTTGGGCAAACATTTTATCAAGTTCTGTTTGTAAATTTGCATTTTCACATTCTTTTTTAAATTCTATAAATTCTTTTAATGCTTGTGCTTGTGTAAAGTATTCTTTGTCATACTCTTTTATTTTGTTTAATAAATCTTCTGCATCTTCAAGCTTGTTTAGTTTAATAAAGAATTTTGCTACTTCAAGGATTAACTTTTTGTTGCCCTGATATTCAGAAATTGCTCTTTTGTATAAGTCGTACGCTCCTTCTTTGTTACCTGCCAAAATAAGCATGTTTGCTTCTTCAATAACTTTATCTGCTGGTGATTTAACATATTTACTGATTATTTTTCTTACTTGACTTTCTGGCAATGCTCCAACAAATTTATCAACTACTTTTCCATCCTTTATTATTCTAACATCTGGTATTCCGTGAACTCCAAACTCTTGTGCAATATCCGGATTTTCATCTGTATTAACTTTTGCTAAAATAAAGCCAAACTCTCCTGCAAGTTTTTCTAAGATTGGTTTTAAAGCTCTGCATGGACCACACCAAGGTGCCCAAAAATCTACAACTACAACATTATCATAAGATTTTTCTAATATTTCTGAGAAATTTTCAGAGTTTATATCTATTATCATCCTTCTAACCTCCTACATTTAGTTTAACTTACTAAAATTCTTTTATATTATAAATTATAAATCTTTTCAACTTTTCTTTCAACACAATTTTGTCTTGCTTTTTATTAAAAATCTATAAAATAGTATATCTATACGTCGGGGTGAGAAATTCAATAAAAGTATGACATTCTTCGCTTCGCTCAGAATGACAAATAAGGTTGTCTTTTTTCTAATGTTTATCGATCAACCTTTCCTGTTATCCTAAGGACGAAGTCCGAAGGATCTCTTTTTAAATTCTATAAAAACCGCTAATTTCTCACCCAAGGTATATTATCAACTATTTTTATATTTTCCATTTTTTCTCTCTTAGAGTTAATAAAATATGCCCAAAGTATTGTATAATTTTATCATTATTGAATTTGTGAGGTAGTATCGTGAAAAAAGTTGGTTATTTTTACGATGATATATATTTAGAACATGATACGGGAATAGGTCATCCAGAATCTCCGGAGAGACTTATTTATATAAATAAATATTTAGAACCTATAAAGGATAAATTAATCCATCTAAAACCAAGAAGAGCATCGGCTAAGGAAATAACGTTGATACATGATACTTACTATCCACAAGAAATAATGGATTTTTGTGCTGCCGGTGGTGGGTATTTAGACCCAGATACACACGTTGGAGAGTATTCGTATGAAGCCGCTGTGATGGCAGTAGGAGCAGGTCTTGAAGCAATTGATAATATAATTAACGGAAAGATAGAAAGGGCATTTTGTGCCGTAAGACCACCGGGTCATCATGCAGAAAAAGATAAAGCAATGGGATTTTGTATCTTTAATAATATTGCTATAACAGCAAGATATGCACAGCAAAAAGGCTTTAATAAAGCTTTTATAATAGATTTTGATGCTCACCATGGAAACGGTACACAAAAAGCTTTCTACGACGATGACACTGTGTTTTACTTTTCAACCCATGAATATCCATTTTATCCTGGAACTGGGTCAAAAAATGAAAAAGGAGTTGGAAAAGGCTACGGATACACTTATAACGTTCCACTGCCCGCTGGCACAGGCGATGAAGTCTATAAAGAAATTTACAGTCAAACTTTGCCAGAGCTTGTAAAGTCTTTTAATCCAGACATAATTCTTGTTTCTGCCGGTTATGACTTACATCAAGATGACCCATTAACTTATTTAGAAGTATCAACAGAGGGAATTGGAACGATAGTAGAAAATATTTTAAAGTCAGCAGAGGTTCCTTATGTCTTCATGCTTGAAGGTGGTTATAATCTAAATGCTTTAGGTGAAAGTGTAAGATTAACAATTGAAAAAATGCTTTACATCTGACCTTAATTGTATCCTTAAGGAGTATTAATGAAATTACTAAAAGAAATATTAACAGATGAAAAAATAATTTATGGAAATCAAGAGACAGCTGTAGAAGGAATTACAAATAACAGCAAAAAAGTCGAGAAGAATTACGCATTTTTTGCCATTAAAGGCACATCGGTAGATGGTCATAACTTTATTGATGAGGCTATAAAAAATGGTGCATCTGTAATTTTTATAGAAGATGAAAGATACGTTGAAAATTTAAAAGGAAAAAACATAACTGTTGTTTTGACAGATAACGGCAGAAAGTCTTTAGCTTTAGCTTCAAACAAGTTTTATGATAATCCATCTGAAAAGTTAAAAGTGATAGCAATTACCGGAACAAATGGAAAAACTACAACATCAAATTTACTTGCCCAGTATTATGAAATGGCTGAGTATAAAGTTGGTGTAATCGGGACAATCAATTACAGAGTTGGAGAAGAGATATTATCTTCAGGACATACAACGCCAGACCCGGTTGAATGGTTTAAAACACTTAAAGTAATGAAAGATAAAGGTGCGGATGTAGTTGTTGTAGAAGTTTCTTCCCATGCGGCAGACCAGTACAGAGTTTATTCAACAAAGTTTCATGGTGGAATTTTTACAAATCTGACACAAGACCATCTTGATTATCACCAAACAATGGAAAACTACTTCTTAGCAAAAAGAAGAGTTTTTGAGCAGATTGATGAATTCAATAAAGAAGCAATTTACAGCATAAACGTAGATGATGAGTATGGAAGAAGAATCTTAGATTATCTAAAAAACCATTTAAAAGTCAATGATGACAAAATCATTACATACGGAAAAACATCAGAAGATTTTAAGATTCTTGATTATAGACTTTCACTTTTTGAGACTGAATTTAGCTATAAATATAAAGATGCATCGAGTAAAATCAAAACAAAATTGAGAGGAGTTTTTAATATTTATAATCTGTCTGCTGCCGTTTCTTTTCTTATAAAAGATGGTTTTGATTTGAAATTCTTAGAAGAAAAAGCATTACATCTAAAGCCGATTAAAGGAAGGTTTGAAGTAATAGAAGGAAAAGGTTTTATAGTTGTTATAGATTATGCCCATACACCGGATGCACTTGAAAACATTTTAAAATCGTTAAATGAAATTAAAGAAAATAGAATCATCACAGTGTTTGGAGCAGGTGGCAACAGAGATAAGACAAAAAGACCATTGATGGGAGAGGCTGCAGAAAGACTATCTGATATTGTAATTCTAACATCTGATAATCCAAGAAATGAAGACCCATTAAGTATAATAGAAGATATCTTAGATGGAATTAAAGATAAAGACAAGGTAATAACCATTGCAGATAGAAAGCTTGCAATAGAAAAAGCTATCAGTTTGGCAAAAGAAAAAGATATAATTTTAATAGCAGGAAAAGGACATGAAAATTATCAGATAATAGGCGATAAAATATTACATTTTGATGATGCGGAAGTATTAAAAAAAATTATATACGGAGGAAAAATTGTTTAGAGGCAAAGTTAGAAAAATCCATTTTATCGGAATTGGCGGTTCAGGAATGAACGGCATAGCTGAATTATTGCTAAACCAAGGATACACAATAACAGGATCAGATTTAAAAGAGTCTCCAACGATCGAAAGATTGAGAAGTCTTGGAGCAAAAATATTTATAGGGCATAGTGAAGAGAATGTTAAAGATGCGGACGCTGTGGTATACTCATCAGCTGTAAAACTAAATAATCCAGAAATGATAAAGGCAAAACAGCTTGGAATTCCGACAATACCAAGAGGAGAGATGCTTGCTGAATTAATGAGGTTCAAATATGGAATAGCCATTGCCGGAAGTCATGGAAAGACAACAACAACATCAATGGTAGGAACCGTTCTTGGAAAAACCGGATTTGACCCAACGGTTGTAATTGGCGGTAAGTTGGAAGCATATGGCAGTAATGCAAAGCTTGGAAGAGGAGAGTTCTTAGTCACAGAATCAGATGAAAGCGATGGCTCTTTTTTAAAGTTAACTCCGACGATTGTTTCTATAAACAATATAGATTTAGAACATATAGGATTTTATAAAGATTTGGAAGACATTAAAAAAGCTTTTGTAGCCTTTGCAAATAAAGTACCATTTTATGGAGCAGCAGCTGTCAACATAGATGATGAAAACGTAAAAAGCATTTTGCCTTACATTGAAAGAAAAGTTATAAAATTTGGATTTTCAGAAGATGCAGATATCAGAGCTTATGACCTAAGATTAGAAAACGGTAGATACAAGTTTAAAGTCAATGATTTTGGAGAGATACATCTTTCAGTTCCAGGCATTCATAATGTCTATAATGCCCTTGCTACAATAGCAATATGCAATGAGCTTAACGTTCCTTTTTGCGTTATAAAAGAAAGCTTAGAAAACTTTAAAAATGCAAAAAGAAGGTTTGAGATAAAATACTCCAACGATATCATTATCATTGATGATTACGCACACCATCCAACAGAACTAAAAGCAACATTGTCAGCAGCAAGAGATTATTTTAAAGACAGAAGAATAATAGCAGTATTTCAACCTCATAGATATTCAAGATTAAATGTATTATTTGAAGAATTTGCGAAAGCGCTTGATATCCCTGATATTACTATCATAACAGAAGTTTATTCAGCAGGCGAAAGTCCAATTGAAAATGTTTCAGGCGAAAAATTGGCGGAGAAAATCAGAAACTATGGAAAGAATGTTTATTATGTAGCAAATTTAGAAGAGGCAGAAAATCTGTTAAAAAATATTATTCAAAAAGGTGATGTAATACTAACCCTTGGAGCCGGAAGCATTACTCAGCTTAGCGACACTTTAGCTAAATATTTATCAGAAATAGAGTAAAAATGACAGTAGATAGATTTGTAAATAAAGACAATATGTCTCTTTTGACAGACCTGTATGAGCTTACAATGACGCAGGTCTATTTTAATAGAGGAATGAACGGCACTGCTGTTTTTAATTTTTTTATCAGACCAACAAATAAAAGAAACTATTTTTTAAACGCAGGGCTTGAACTTTTAATAGATTATCTATTAAATTCAAAATTTACAGAAGAAGATGTAGACTTTTTAAGACAAACAGGTAGGTTTTCAGAAGACTTTTTAGAATACCTTAGAAATTTTAAATTTACAGGAAATTTATATGCCATAGATGAAGGAGAGATAGTCTTTGCCAATGAACCCATAGTCCAAGTAGAAGCTCCATTGATAGAAGCCCAGATTATTGAGACATTTTTAATAAACACGCTTCAAATCTCAATCCTTGTAGCAACAAAAGCCTTAAGATGCTACAGCGTTGCTGAAAAAGCTGTACTTGTGGATTTTGGACTAAGAAGAGCTCATGGTACAGACGCAGGAATGATAGCATCAAGAAGTAGCTATATTGGTGGTTTTGTAGGAACATCAAACGTTTTAGCAGGCAAAGCTTTCGGAATTCCAATCTACGGAACAATGGCACATTCTTTCATAATGGCTCACGATACAGAAGAAAAAGCCTTTGAAGATTTTGCGTCTGTTTATCCAGAAAACACGATCTTTTTAGTAGATACATACGACAGTTTAGAAGGTGTAAAGAACGCTATAAAAGTAGCTAAAAAGCTTGGCATCAGAATAAAAGGCATAAGGTTAGACAGTGGAGATGTAGCAATTTTATCAAAAGAAGCAAGAAAGCTTCTTGATGCAAACGGCTTTAGAGATGCAATTATTTTTGTCAGCGGTGGCATAAACGAATATAAGATAAAAGAGTTGATCCAAGATAAAAAAGCTCCAATTAATGGCTTTGGTGTTGGAACAGAGCTTGTAACAAGTGCAGATTTACCATATTTAGATTGTGCCTATAAATTGGTAGAGTATGAAAGAAAGCCAAAAATCAAGTTAAGCAGAAAGAAAATGACATTACCTTTCAAAAAACAGCTTTTTAGAATCTATAAAAATGGAACCATCTTTAAAGATATTGTAGGACATTTTGACGAACATTTTGACGACTCTGTTAAAATGCTCAAACTTTATATAGAAAATGGTGAGCTTGCAAGAAGCCTCCCATCTTTAAAAGAAATCAGAGAAAAAGCATTGATTAACTTCAAAACAGTTCCAAATACTTTTAAATCTTTAAATCAGTATATGACTCTTACACCAGAAATATCACATAGACTATTAAAATCAGCAGAAGAGCTAAAAGAAAAGTTGAGGTTGAAGTATTGAAAAATATATTTTTAGCAGTTTTATTACTTTTTGGTTTTTCATTTGCGGAAGTTAAAATCACAACCACCATAAAACCTTTGGCAGATATAGTAAAAGAAGTCGGGAAAGATAAAGTAAATGTGGCTTATATAATCCCTTCAAATGTAAACTTTCATACCTACGAATACAAGCCGATGGATATAAAAAAAGTATATGAAAGTGATTTATTTATATTTATAGGCTATGGAGAGCCAAACATATCAAGCCTTACAAAAAATCTTAAAAAAGAAAAATTAATGCAAATAACAAGTCTCAAAGGAATATTTCTTTTAAAAGAAGAAGATCATAACGAAATCCATCCGGCAGTATGGCTAGACCCAGAAAATGCAAAAGTAATAGCCAAAGCAGTTATGGATTTTTTAGCATCCAAAAACAAACAGAATGCACAATTTTATAAATCAAACTATTTAGAATTTGAAAAAAAAGTAAATGAAATTTTAAACTATGGAAAAATAAAACTTTCATCAGTAAAAATAAATACTTTGTATCATATCACTATGAATTTCCTTACTTTGTAAAAAGATTTAATCTTATCTATCTTGCAGAGATAGAAATGGGTCATGGAAGAGAGCCATCACCAAAACATTTGATGGAAGTGATTCAAAAAGTCAAAAAATATAATGTAAAAGCAATTTTTACGTCAAAGCAGTTTTTCAATCCAAAGACTGCCAATATTGTCATATCTCAAACAGGAGCAAAAGTAATTTTTCTTGACTCTATGGGTGAGACAGGAAATTACTTAAATATGATGAGGTACAATATAGACAAAGTTTATGAAGGACTTGATTTATAAGTATGGAATATTACTTAAACTTACAACTTAAAAAACCGTATATAGTAGTAGGAGATATACACGGCTGTTATAACGAGTTCAAAAGCTTAATAGGCATAGCCAAAGATAAGTACGGAGAAGACTTAATTGTTGTTTCCGTTGGAGATACAATAGACAGAGGAGATTACAATTTAAAAACGCTACTTTACACAATAGAGCTTTATTATCAAAAAGAATACTATGAAGTAAAAAGTAATCATCTTGATAAATTTGTTAGATGGCTAAAAGGAAACAATGTAAACATATCCCACGGAATGCAAAAAACAGTATCGGAATTTTTAGCCTTAAACAAAAACCTACAAGAAGAGCTTAGAGAAAAAATAATTTCATACTACGAAGCATTACCGCTTTACATAATCGTTAACAGTAACGTGGTAGTCGTACATGCAGGAATAAAAGATGAGTTTATAGGAAGAGCTGATAAACAAGTAAAAAGCTTTGTTTTATACGGAGAAACAACAGGAAAATACACAGAAAAGGGATTTCCAGAGAGAAAAGATTGGACAAAAGACAGAAAGATAGAGAAAAGCTCACCTAAAATTGTTTACGGTCATGTAGTTTTTGATAAGCCTTATATAAATAATCTTTGTTATGGTATTGATACAGGCGCGTGTCTTGGAAACAAACTAACTGCATACAACCCGGAAAAAGATGAGTTTATCTTTATTAAATCAGAAAAAGTTTACTTTACATTTGAAGATAAGAGTGTTCCAAAATTTTTGTAAATTTGCCTTTCCTTATCATCCTGAGGCCGAAGGCTGAATGATCCCTTCTTTTAAAAAACGATAAAAAAGGAGAAAAAGGAGATTCTTCACTTCGCTCAGAATGACAACCTTGATTTTTGAAACAGTCTTATTGTATCAGCTAAAAGAAACATAGGAAAATATAATATAAGAATTTAAAATTATGAAAATCGAGGGATAAATATGAGAAAGAAAGTAGAAACATCTACCATATTCAGAGAATTAATACACTTGAAAAAAAGCTTTAAAACAAGTAAAAGAATTAGATGATGTTATGGAAAAACATCCAGAAATAATGTTTATGTAAAATTTGCTTTAAAACACTGTAGTAAAACTTGCAGTAGAAGCTTTTGGTGTATCAAAATCTACCATATACAGATGGATTAAAGAGTATGAAAGTAGTAATAACAATCCTGCATCTTTAAAAAATCCTTATGTATCAAAAAAAGGAATGAAATTAGAAAAATCACAAAAAATAACAGAAAAATATAAACAGTTAGTTTTAGAAATCAGAAAAAACATCCTAAACTTGGGAAAGGTTTTACTTGATAAACTCTGTAAGCAGCACAATATTCCTATGCAAATTCAATTGGAAATATAATAAAGATGCTTAAAGATGAAAAGAAATTAAATCATGAGTATGCAAGGCAAAGAATCACAATTAACGCAGTAGCTGGAAGCTAATTTAATAAAAATATACTATGGTATAACACAGAAAGACGTCATCATAGTTTAAATAAAAAATCTCCTTTACAATACTTTTGTGATATTATAAATTCAAGAAGATCGGAATTTTCCCAAACTGGTATAACTCATACATCCAACTAAAAATTAGGAGGTGTAACTATGAAAAAGTTAGTTAACGTATTTTTAATGGTCTTATTAATGTTCTTTTGTAATATAGCTATGGCAGATACAGACAACGATTTAAAAGTTGTATCACAGG
>Ga0081479_122396_pt1 | contig 25416 bp, 23 predicted proteins | sample MamHotmetagenome_FD_70984 | JGI IMG/M metagenome (GOLD analysis project Ga0081479, IMG submission 70984) | Hot spring cone microbial streamer communities from Mammoth Hot Spring (Liberty Cap Streamers), Yellowstone National Park, USA - T=72 v2... | ecosystem: Environmental > Aquatic > Thermal...
GGTGTAGATTTTGGATTAGTAACAAAAGAAGGATACTTAGCAGGAATTCCAGTGTGTTATAGAGACCATAGGACTGATGGAATTCTTGAAAAAGCTTTTAAAGTAATGTCAAAGGAAGAAATTTATAAGTTAACAGGTATTCAAATAATGCAGATAAATACATTATTTCAGCTTTATAGCATGGTGCTTGAAAAATCTTCTCTCTTTAATTCTGCCTATAAATTGTTATTTATGCCCGATCTTTTTAATTTCATGTTAACAGGAGAGATGATAACTGAGTTTTCTATTGCAACTACTTCCCAGATGTATAATCCTTTTAAGGATGATTGGGAAGAAGAAATCTTGAATAAATTTAATATTCCTATGGATATAATGCCTACTATAGTTCCCTCTGGTACAGAGATAGGTAAGTTATACAAAGGAATTCAAGAGGAATTAAATATTAGAGATGTTTCTGTAATAGCACCTTGTGAACATGATACTGGGTGTGCTGTAGTTGGGGTACCTGGAGAAGGAGAAGATTGGGCATATATAAGTTCTGGCACTTGGTCATTAATGGGAGTAGAGCTTAAAGAGCCAATCATAAATGAGGAATCTTTTAAAGCAAATTTTACTAATGAGGGTGGATATAATAAAACCTACAGATTTTTAAAAAATATAATGGGGCTTTGGCTATTGCAGAGAGTAAAAAGAGAATGGGCTAAAGAAGGTTATGATCTATCCTATTCAGAGATTACTAAATTGGCTGAGGATGAGGAGCCATTTAAATATTTTATAAATCCTGACGATGTTACATTTTTGAATCCACCAAATATGGTAAAGGCAATTCAAGATTATTGTAATAAAACTCATCAAGGTATCCCTGAGAAAAAGGGAGAAATAGCAAGATGTATTTTAGAATCTCTTGCATTTAGATATAAAGAAGTCTTTGATGATCTAGAAAGGATTTTGAAGAAGAAGATTAAGGTTTTGCATATTGTAGGAGGAGGTTCTCAGAACCAATTGCTCTCACAATTTACTGCTGATGTACTTGGAATACCAGTTATTACAGGTCCTGTTGAGGCCACATCCTTAGGAAATATTGTTGTACAAGCTATAACAAGGGGAGCTATAGAAGATATAGTTAAGGCAAGAGAAATCATTAAACTTTCTTCTGATATAAAGACTTATTATCCCAAGAATACGGAAAAATGGCAAAAGATGTATGAAAGATATAAAGAGGTTATTAATATGAATTAATTTTACATTATATTGAAATCCCTCTCAAAAAGATATAAAATAAAATATAATAATTCTAAAATGGGAGGGATAATCCATGGATAAATTAAAGGAACTCTTACAAGAGGCTGATTGGACAAAAGAAAAACATGTCCCTGTTATAGATATTCTTGAAAAGGATAAAGAAAAAGGAGTTAGAGTAAGAGTCTCTGTAGGAAAAGAGATTCCACATCCCAATACATCTTCTCATTATATTGCTTGGATTGAAGTCTATTTCTTACCAGATGGAGAGAAGTATCCATATCAACTTGGAAGATTTGAATTTACATCCCATGGAGCATCTACACAAGGACCAGATACAAGTACTGTTTACACAGAGCCAGTAACTGAATTTGTTTTTAAAACCCAAAAAGAAGGAAAGATTTTTGCTTTATCCTACTGCAATATTCACGGACTTTGGGAAGGATCTTCTGAATTAAAATTCTAACATATTGTAAAAGGAAAAACCCTTTTTAAAAAGGAGAGCCTTTTAGGCTCTCCTTTTTTTGTAATTGTAATAATAAAAAAGTTCTTTATAGGTTCCTATCTATCTGCAAGAGCTTGTAGCTCCTGCTGATCTGAAGTTACATAAACAGTAGCTATATTCCAAGAAATTATTAATTTCTTCATCTCCCAACGTGTTTATACCACTATTTTTGCATCTAAACGCAGTTCTTTGTTTATGTCCTGCAGAAAGTTCCTTTGGTTTAAAGTTTAAATATCTTTCTAGGGAAAAATCAATCTCATCAACAGTTCTTTTTACTTCCTCCTCGATTATCTCTTCTGAGAATCTTTTTATCCATAAAGGGAAAGATAAAATTCCCTTTATAGTTAAATGAGGGAAGAGAGCATAATTTTGAAAAACAAAAGATAGATTTCTCTTTGAGGGGGGAAGATCTGTGACATCTTTCCCATTGAAATAAATCTTTCCATAATCTGGCTTTTCAAGTCCTGAAATAATTCTTAATAGAGCAATTTTTCCTAAACCTAAGAACAAAATCTCTCCCCATTCTCTTATAAATCTTTTTCAATGTTATATTCATACTATTTATATAACTATAAAATTAAATAAAAACACTTGGAATATCTAACCAATAAAGGAGTTTTCTTATTGAATTTTTTAAATCTCCATAAGAGAGAATTAAATGATGAGGAAATCCCTCTTTTAATATTAAGTCAAATAATTCTTTAGGTGGTAGAGGAAGATCACTAATATATGCATAGCTTCCTCGAAATTTATTTTCAAAAGGATAAGATATTTTTGCAGAAATAGCCAAATAATTTCTTAATTCCTGATTAAAGGCAAATAATGTAACTTCTCCTTCTTTAAATTTACTATCTAAGGTAGTCCCCATACCAGGATGATTAAATTGATAATCTAAATTTAAAGGAGGTTTGGTTATTGAGGGAGGAGTGTTTCCACAATGCCAGAGGACTATACCTTTGTTATCATAATATACTAAATCTAAGACGGATGTGGGTTTTCCTGAAATTTTCTTCAATATATACATTCCTAAAGCACTTAAGATATCGCCTTCACAGGAAACAGGAATTTTTTCTGAAACAATTGCAAAACTAAAACAAGGAAAAATAGATAAATTTTCTCTAAAATCAGGCCAGCATCGAGAAGCAATAGCTCCTGTTTTCTCTTTTTGGGCTAATTCTTCCATAGCAAGGGCAATTTTTACTCCTTCTTCTAACCACTTTTCTTCTATAGGAATGTTTATATTCTTTTTAATCTCTTCTTTTACTTTTTCTATTTCATTCTTATCTAAGGAATTTATAATTTCTATAAGAATATCAAGGGAAGGATACTTTTTAATTTCAATTCCAAGTTTAGATTTTAATAATTCTTCTGAAATTTCCAAATTAAAAAAACCTGGAGCAGTACCTACCAATTGAATTATCTTCAAATTTTTGAGATCTTTCAATACTTTTAGCACTTTTAATATTTCTATGAGTTCTTTATTATTGTCTTCTGAAAATATATAAATCCAATCGAATTTTTCTTAGGTTTAAATCTTTTAATTAAGCTTGCAAAAAAGTTTAAAGCACAAAGAGAATTCCATTTAAGATTTCCTTTTATTTCTGGTTCTGGAATAGCCCAAAATATTATAGGTAGATTTGACATTGCTAAGATCTTTCCTAAAAAGCCTCCTGCAAATGTAGTTGTCTATATTAAAAGGAAATCAATTTTATACTGCCATTCTTCTAAAGTTTTCTGTAGTATAGAAGGTTCTTTTCTATTAATGATGGGTAAAATAGCAGTTCAAAAGAAAGTTTTTTGGATAGATTTAATAAGATATCTGAGGATAGTGATGGGAATTATATTTTTGTGGGATGGACAAGATCTTTTGGGCAAGGAAACTCTGATTTTTATATTCTAAAAGTAGATCCTAACGGAAATCTTATATGGAGAAAGACATGGTGTGGAAGAAATTTTGATGAGGCAAATGCGATAGTAGAAGTTGAAGATGGATATTTGGTGTTAGGATATACCATGTCTTTTGGTAGTGGTAGTAAGGATGTAGCACTTGTAAAATTTAATAAAAATGGAAATGTGATTTGGTATAAGACTTATGGAGGAACAAAAGATGATGTGGGAAATAGAATTGAGAAGACAAGGGATGGAAACTTTATAATAGTGGGATCTACTCTTTTTTATGGGACCGACGGTGATGTTTATGTTATCAAGGTTAATCCTAACGGTGATGTGCTTTGGGAAAGGTATTATGGTGGAGATTCGGAAGATGAAGGGGAATGTATAAGAGCAACATCAGATGGAGGATATATAATATCGGGAAATACAAGATCATTTGGTGTTTCTGGAACAGCTGTATATTTGATCAAGTTAGATTCATATGGGAACTTATTATGGCAAAAAGAATATGATGGAGACGGAGATGATGATGGTAAAACAGTAATTGAAATAGAGGATAATGGATATATTGTGGCTGGACTGACCAGATCTTGGGGGGCATCCTTAGGAGATATATTAATTATGAAACTTAATTCTCAAGGTGATTTTTAACCTTAATTTAAAATTTGCTTGAAAAATTTTAATGGTTTGTTTATAATATAATACAAATAAATTTTATAATATACAAAGAAGGTGTTAAGGAGGTTAAAAGTTTTTAGATTTTGCTTTGTTTTTCTTTTATTAAAAAACTTAGTTTGGGGGGATTGAAAAATGAGAAGAAATTTTAGATTATTGATGATCTTGTTAGTTTTAGTCTGTTTCTTATTAGCCATTTCTCTAGCTCAACAGCAGGTTACTTTAAGAAATTATTTGGTGGGGCTCTCAGGATAGACACAATAGAACTTTAAAAGTTATTAATTTATTCCAAAAGAAGTATCCTAACATAAAGATAGTAGCTGAGTATACTGGGTGGTCTGAGTATTATACAAAGCTCACTTCTATGGCTGCTGGTGGTAATTTACCAGATATAATGCAACAGGATCATGCCTATCTAAGAGGATGGGTAGAAAAAGGATTTTTGCTTCCTTTGGATGATTTAGTGGCTCAAGGAGTAATAAATCTCAAGGATGTAGCAAAAAATATGGTAGATTCTGGAAAATTATATGGAAAACTTTATGCTATAAACTTAGGTAATAATTCTCAAGCCTTTGCCATTGATCCTGAAGTCTTTAGAAAAGCAGGTGTACCTTTACCTCCAACTTTATGGACATAGGAAGATTTCAAGAGAATTGCAAGAATAATTCATAAAAAACTTGGTATATATGGAGCAGCAGAAAACTTAGGAGACCATAACGTATTTAGAGTATGGACTATAGAAAATGGTGGATATCTATTTAGTGAGGATGGAAAATCTCTTGGATATGAAGATGATAATGTTTATGCCAGCTTCTATAGAATGCTTCTTGAATTACAAGATGAGGGTGTAATTCCATCAAGAGATGTGGAAGTAGCAAGAGGAAGCGTAAGTCCTGAGCAAAGATTCATTTGTCTTGGAAAATCTGCCATGCAATTTACATGGAGTAACCAGCTTACCGCTATGAGTCAAGCTTTAAAAGGAAAACAATTAAGACTCTATATGCTTCCTACACTAAATGGAAAAGTAGGTAACTTCTTAAAGCCTTCTATGTTTTTTTGCAATAAACGCAAAAACTAAATATTCAAAAGAAGCTGCGACCTTTATAAACTTCTTTATCAATGATATTGAGGCAGCAAAGATATTAATGGCAGAAAGAGGAGTGCCTATTTCTAAGAAAGTACAACTTGCTCTAAAACCCCTTCTCACTCCAGTGGAGAAAGAGATGTTTAATTTCATATCTGTAGTTGAAAAATATGGAGCTCCAACTCCAGCACCTGATCCAGAAAGATGGCAAGAGATTTATAACAACGTATATACTCCTCTTTATGATCAAATTACGTACAAGAAGATTACCCCAGAAGAAGCAGCAAAGAAGTTTAAAGAACAAGTAATGCAGATATTAAAAAGGTAAGTAGATCTTATTGGTGAAAGGGAGTTTGCCTCCCTTCCCTATTATATTTTGAGGAGGTAATAGAGGATATATGAAAAACATTTCTAAGAAGAAAAAACATGATTTACTTATGGGGTATCTTTTTGTAAGCCCTTGGTTGATAGGTTTCATTGCCTTTATAATTTTTCCTCTTGTAACTTCTTTGTACCTTTCATTTACCAGATATGATATTTTGACTCCACCAAGATGGAGTGGGCTTCAGAATTGGATAAGAATGTTTACACAAGATCCCAGATTTTGGAATGCTACAAAGGCGACCTTTAAATATGTTTTATTTGAAGTACCATTAAGGCTTACTTTTGCTTTTATTGTTGCTCTTATATTTAGTATGAAAGAAAGTAAAATTCTTAATTTATATCGTGCTATCTATTATATACCTTCTCTTATTGGTGGAAGTGTTGCTATAGCAGTAGTCTGGAGACAGATATGGGGATATGATGGAATTATTAATGCTCTTCTTTCTATTTTTGGAATTCATGGTATAAACTGGCTTGGAGATACTCGTACTGCTATATGGACTCTTATTTTACTTTCAGTTTGGCAGTTTGGATCTCCTATGTTAATATTTTTGGCAGCGTTAAAACAGGTTCCTACTGAGCCTTATGAAGCTGAAACCATTGATAGTGCAAGTTTTTGGAAAAGACTCACATCTATTACTCTTCCTATGATTACACCAGTTATTCTTTTTAATCTTATTAACCAGATGATACATGGTTTTATGGCCTTTACACAGTCCTATATTATTACTCAGGGAGGTCCCTTGGATTCAACTTTGTTCTATGCAGTTTACATGTATAGGAAGGCTTTTAATGATTTTGAAATGGGTTATGCTTCAGCGCTTGCCTGGTTTATGTTAGCTTTAGTTGGCTTATTTACTATTATCATTTTCAAGACCTCTAATCGTTGGGTTTATTATGAAGCAGAGGAGGTAGTATAAGTGAAAAGAAAAACTTTGAATAATATTATTTATTATACCTTTGTTACTCTTCTTGCCTTTATTATGGTATATCCAGCCTTGTGGATGTTAAGTAGCTCTTTTAAACAGCCATGGGAGATTTTTAGTGATGTTTTAAATCTTATACCCAGGGAGCCCACAATAAACAACTATATAGAGGGATGGAAGGGATTTGGTGGTATAACATTTGCTACATTCTTTAAAAACTCCTTTATATTGGCAGGGCTTAATACTATTGGAATAGTTATATCTTCAACTCTTGTAGCCTATGGGCTTGCCAGAATTCCTTTTGCAGGAAGAAAAATTATATTTACCACTGTAATTCTTACATTGATGCTTCCTATGCAGGTTCAGATTGTACCAAGGTATATTTTATTTTCTAAGCTTGGATGGATAAATACATTTAAACCTCTTGTAGTACCCGCATTTCTTGGGGGTCCTTTCTTTATATTTATGATTATGCAGTTTATTAGGGGAATACCTAAGGAACTTGATGAGTCTGCGTTTATTGATGGAGCAGGAAGATTTGGTATTTTTTATCATATTATTCTCCCCAATTTAAAACCAGTAGTTACTACTGCCACCATATTCTCTTTCTATTGGGCATGGAATGATTTCATGGGACCTTTGGTATATTTAAACAGTCCTGAAAAATATCCAGTATCAGTGGCATTAAGAGCTTTTTCAGATCCTTCTGCAGTAACTAATTGGGGAGCAGTTTTTGCTATGTCTACTTTATCTTTACTTCCTGTGCTTATATTATTTGTATTCTTCCAGAAATATATTGTACAAGGTGTAACTACATCAGGACTCAGAGGATAGAAGGGAGGAGAAATTGAAAAATGGATAATGTAAAGATAGCTTACATTGGTGGAGGATCTAAGGGTTGGGCTTGGAAGTTTATGGCAGATCTTGCTCTTGAAGAGAGTTTTTCTGGAAAAGTGAGACTTTATGATATAAATTTTGAGGCTGCAAAAACTAATGAGATTATTGGAAATAGAATAAGTGAGCAGAAATCTGCCAAAAGTAAATGGAGATATAGAGCAGTAAAAGAGATAGGGGAAGCGTTAGAAGGTGCAGATTTTATTGTTATTTCTATTCTTCCAGGCACATTGGATGAAATGGAGATATACATCTTCCAGAGAAGTATGGTATTTATCAGTCAGTAGGTGATACACCTGGACCTGGAGGAGTTATAAGAGCCTTAAGAACTATACCTATATATATAGAATTTGCTGAAGCTATTAGAAAATACTCTCCCACTTCCTGGGTTATTAATTACACAAATCCTATGGCTCTTTGCGTGAGGACTCTATATGCAGTATTTCCTAAGGTAAAAGCCATAGGTTGTTGCCATGAAGTTTTTAAAATTCCTAAGCTTTTGTCTCTCATGTTAAAGGAAAAGGAGAATATTGATGTTTCTCCTTATGAGATAAGGCAAAATGTTTTAGGAATTAATCATTTTACATGGGTAGATAAGATTTCTTACAAAAATATGGATTTATTACCTATTTATGGTGAATTTGCCGAGAAATATTATTATGAGGGTTATGAAGAAGAGAAAGGTAGATGGACATGGGACTATTTTTCATCTGCTAATAGAGTAAAATTTGATCTTTATAAAAGATACGGTATAATTGCAGCTGCTGGTGATAGGCATTTGGCAGAATTTTTCCCTGCCTACTGGTATTTGGAAAATACTGAAAAAGTAAAAGAATGGAAGTTCTCCCTAACTCCTGTATCCTTTAGAAGACAGCAAGCAAAAGAGCTTTATGAAATGAGTCAAAAGCTTGCTAATGGAGAGATGGAATTTCCTATTAAACCTTCTGGCGAGGTAGGAGTCCAAATAATGAAAGCTCTTCTTGGTCTTTCTGATTTCATAACTAATGTTAACTATCCTAATGTGGGACAAATGGATGGAATACCAAGAGATGTGATAGTTGAAACCAATGTGTATATAACAAGAGATAATATTCTACCTATATATGCAGGAAAATTACTAAATGATGTAAATTCATGGGTTTTGAGGCATATTATGAATCAAGAAATGATCCTTCAAGCAGTTTTGGAGAAAGATCTGAAGCTTGCTTTTAGAGCTTTTTATAATGATCCATTAGTAGAATCAAAATTAAATTATTCTACTGCTAAGGAAGTTTTTGATAGAATGGTTGATGGTACAAAAAGATTTTTAAAATATTTCGAAGAAAAATAAAGGAGTTATAGAGCCATGAAGAAGTTTTTTATTTTACTACTAATTTTGGGTTTATTAATGAGTTTTGGTTTTTCTCAAGAAAATATAGATGAAACTGTACTTACTCTTAATGATAAGGCAGTAGGTTTTGGGTCAGGGACAACAGATGGACAAGGTGGAAAAATTGTCACTGTTGATAATATTAATGATTTTAAAAAGTATGCACAAGATAAAGATCCATATATTATTCTTGTAAAAGGTGTTATAGATACAAGTGGTGAAAAAGGCCAAGTTACTATTGAATCCAGTAAGACTATTATTGGTATAACAGAGAATGCAGGTATTGTTGGCTGGGGTTTATATCTAAAAGGAGTAAGTAATGTAATTATTAGAAACTTAACCATAAAGAATACTTTTGAAGATCCAAAAAATGATGCCATAACTGTAGAAAGTTCTAAAAATGTTTGGATAGACCATTGTACATTAAGTAGCGATAGGGTTGTGGTACCAGAAAGAGAAAAAGAAAAGGATAAAGTTGATGCATTGTTAGACATTGTAAAAGGATCTCAAGGAGTCACTGTTTCATGGAATATTTTTGAAAATAGTTGGAAATGTTCTCAAGTAGGTAGTAGCGATAGCTCTACAGTAGATGTAGATGCAAGAGTGACTTATCACCATAATATCTTTAGAAATACAAATTCACGAAATCCATCTGTAAGATTTGGAACTGTCCATATATTTAATAACTATCATCAAAATATACTTCTTTATGGTATTGCATCCAGAATGGGAGCAAAAGTAATTGTGGAAAATAACTATTTTGAAAATGTTAAGCTTCCAATGACTACTCAGTTTGAAAGTCCACAAGATGGTTATATAAAAGAATCCAACAATTTCTATTGGGAATGTGGAGAAAATAATAAAACTCAAGAATTGAAAGACTTCAATATTCCATATGAGTATGAATTGGATGAGCCTGATGTAGTTCCATATTTATTAGAAAATGGTGCAGGAGCAGGAAAGAAAGTGCTTTTACTTTAAAGGAGAGATTTTTATGAAAAGGTTTTTGGTTTATTCTTTGTTTTTCTTAGTGCTATTTATTATTTCTTTTTCTCAAGAAAAGAATTCAGCAGGATTTTGGCAAAGTGTGTATGGTGGAGAAAAAAGTGAAAAGGGTTATGGAATAGTTAAAGGTAAAGATGGTTATATTCTTGTAGGTGAGACATCTTCTTTTGGTAATGGTGGAAAGGACGTCTACATTATCAAGATAGATAGAAGAGGAAAAAAGATCTGGGAAAAGGCTTATGGTGGTTCCAAGGATGATTATGCTTATTCAATTTGTGAAGCAAAGGATGGATATCTTATAGTTGGTGGTACCAGATCTTTTGGGGCAGGAAATAGTGATGTATTTGTTTTGAAGATAAATGAAGATGGAGATCTTATATGGCAAAAAAATTTTGGAGATAAAGGTTTTGAGGAAGGTTGGAGAATAACAAAGGACTATGAAGGAAATTTTTTAGTAGTGGGAAGGACCAATTCTTTTGGAAAAGGGCAATATGATATTTATCTTTTAAAGATTGATGATAATGGTAATAAGCTTTGGGAAAAGGCATTTGGAGATAAAATGAGTGAATATGGATATGGTGTAGTGGCTGATAAAGATGGATATGTGGCTGTAGGAATATCTAATTCCTTTTCCGAATCTCAGGATATATATGTAATAAAAGTGGATAAAAAAGGTAATTTGATTTGGGATAAGGTTTTTGGGGGAAAGGGATTTGATTATGCCTATGATGTTACTTCATGTAAAGAGGGTTATGTAATTGTTGGGAATTCTAATTCTTTTTCAGATAATACCGATCTATATGTAATAAAGATTAATAAAAATGGAGAAAAAATATGGGAAAAGGTTTATGGTGGTAAAGGCTATGATACAGGATTTTTTATTATGCCTTCTAAAGATAAAATGGGATATTTAATAGTGGGCGGATCTAATTCCAAAGGGGCAGGAAATAGTGATGTATATGTAGTGAAGATTGATGAAAATGGAGATCTTCTTTGGGAGAGATTTTTTGGGGGAGCTGATTTGGATGAAGGTTGGGGAGCCATATATGATCTTAATTATTTGGTAATTGTTGGTAGATCTGAATCTTTTAGTACTGCTAATAGTGAGCTTTATGTGGTAAGGTTTAGGGAATAAATTCATAGAAAGAGGGAGGAAATATGGTGGATATTATTTCTTATGGTGAGGTGATGGTAAGAATCACCCCCGAAAGATATCGTACTTTTCTAAGTAGCAATACTTGGAACGTGGAGATAGGCGGTACAGAGGCTAATGTCCTTATCTCTCTTTCTTTGTTAGGATTAAAAACTGAGTTTATTTCATTTTTTCCTAATAACTTTTTAGGGTATAGGGCTCTAAGTGAGCTTAGAAAATATGTTGTTGGGACAAATAGCGTGAGGCTTATATCAGAGGGAAGAATGGGAATGTATTTTGTGGAACTTCATCATAGGACAAAAGGTATTAAAGTCCTTTATGATAGAAAGAACTCTTCTTTTTCCTTAACTCCTCTTTCTGATAGTGATCTTGATTATCTCAAAAAAGCCAAACTTATTCATCTAACTGGAATAACTCCAAGCTTAAGCGAGATATGTAAAAATAATGTCATAAAGATCTGTACATCAAAAAAAGAGAGTCAAAAATTATCCTTTGATGTGAATTATAGGCAAAAGTTATGGGGAGTAGAAGAATGTCGTAGATTTTTAGACATAGTAATTCCCTTTGTAGATATTCTTTTTATTAAGAGAGAAGATTATAAGTTACTATTTGGGAATAATGTAGAAGATGATAAAATTTTATATAATCTTCAGAAGAAGTTTGGGAAGGAAAAAATTTATGTTCTTACAAGAGGGGAAGAGGGATGTTCTGTACTTTATGGAGACAAATATTTTCATCAAAAGGCTTTAACTACAGATATAGTAGATAGGATTGGAGCGGGAGATGCATTTGTTGCTGGTTTTCTCTATGGATATATAAAGGATAAAACCCTTGAAGAATGTGCCCAATATGGGAATATATTAGCATCTCTAAAGATGAGCATATTTGGGGACTTTTTAGCCTTGGATGAAGAGACTTTAGAGGGATTTTTAGAATCTTTTAATAATGAATGGAGTGTAGAAAGATGAAATCTAAAATAGGTATAGGATCTGCAGGGCAAACTTTAGATATTCTTGAATATATAATTTTGGCTGGAAGAGAGGTTTCTTTAAAAGAGATATCGGAGGAGATTGGGCTTCACATATCCACTGTACATCGGTATCTATCTACCTTAATTGAGAAAGGCTATGTAAGAAAGACACCTGCAGGATTGTATAAACCAGGATTTAGAATTTTAGAACTTTCTTCCTATATTCTTCAAAGTCTTGATTTAAGAGATATAGCTCGTCCTTATCTTATTGAATTAATGGAGAACACAAAACAGACAGTACATTTAACAATAAAAGATGGATATGAAGGAGTATATATTGACAAAGTAGAAGGTCCAGGGACTCTTCCTATGATGTCAAGGATTGGTATGAGAATGCCTCTTTATTCTACGAGTTTTGGTAAAGTCCTTCTTGCCTTCAGTTCCGATGAATATATAGAGGATTATATTAAAAAGGTGCCTTTGATTCCAAAGACAGATAAAACTATTACAGATCCTAATAAATTAAGGGAAGAATTACAAAGGGTTAGAAACCAGGGATATGCTTTTGATAATGAGGAAAATGAAAGAGGAATAAAGTGTATTGGCGCTCCTATCTTTGATTTTTCTCAAAGGGTTGTAGCTGCGGTCTCTATATCTGGTTACTACCTATCGGTAGAGGAAAATAAAGATACATATCTCTCTGAACTTTTAAAAACATGCGAAAAAATATCTAATGCTTTAAGGGGTAAGAAATAAAGGAGGATATTTTTATGGACTTATCTTGCAATTATGTAGGATTGAAGCTTAAAAATCCTATTATTGTTGCCTCTTCAGGCCTTACAGAAAATGTTAAAAACATGAAAAAATGCGAAGAAAATGGAGCAGGAGCGGTGGTAGTAAAGTCCCTTTTTGAAGAAGAAATATGTAGGATATCACCTACTCCTCGCTTTGAGATAATAAATAGGACCATGGGACCTCTTAGATTTCAAACTTTTTATTAATTTGAGCAGGCAAGTCCTTTTGGTCCTGAAGAATATTTTAAGGAGATTAGTAAAGCCTTAGATACCTTGTCTATACCAGTAATTCCCAGTATAAATTGTATAACCGATGAAGGATGGCTTAAGTATTCAAAGATGGCAGAAGAGGTAGGTGCTCCTGCTCTTGAACTGAATGTCTCTTGTCCTCATGCATCCATATCCTTTAGAGGACAAGATGTAGATGATACTATCTTGAGAGTTGCGAAAATGGTAAGGGAAAATGTAAAGATTCCAATTATTGTAAAGATGCCTATGCAACTTTCATCTCCTCTTGCAGTGGCTAAAAATTTAGAAAATATTGGAGTTGATGGAGTTGTTATGTTTAATAGATTAACAGGGCTTGATATAGATCTTGATACAGAAAAGCCTATTTTACATGGTGGATACGCTGGACATGGTGGTCCTTGGGCATTTAACTATGTTTTGAGATGGATTGCTACTTCTCGTCCTCATTTAAAATTATCAATTGCAGGCTCTGGAGGAGTGGGTAGTGGAGATGGTGTGGCTAAATATATACTAACTGGCGCTGATGTGGTTCAAATATGTAGTGTAATCTATCTTATGGGTTATGAAATAATTTCAAAAATAATAGAAGGATTAAAAAGATTTATGGAGAAAAAGAACTATAAAAGCCCTTCAGAGTTTAGAGGAAAAGTTTCAGGAAAAGTTATTCTTGGAAATAATGATATTGATAGAAGGCATCTTTATGAAGCATATATTGATGAAAATCTTTGTACATCTTGTGGAATATGTAAGAAGGTATGTATTTATTCTGCTCCAATTGAGAAAGATGGAAAATATTTTATTACCGATTTATGTGATGGTTGTGGTTTATGCGTAAAGCTATGCCCAGTAAAAGCAATAAGTATGGTACCAAGGAGGAATAGCAATGAAAATAATTAAAGGTGATGTAATAGTAATAGGGGCTGGAGGGGCAGGTCTTAGATCTGCCTTATCTACTTATGAAAAAAATCCAAATTTAAAGATTATTTTATTAGATAAAAAGCCAGTTGGAAAAGGTGGCGTAACAGCAAATGCCTTTTCAGATAGAATGGCTTTTCATGCCACATTATCTTATACATTACCTATTCAAAATAATGATATTTATCATGCTATGGATATATATAAGATTGGTGGAGAAGTATCGGATTATAATCTGGCTGAAATACTGGCTAAAAATAGTGAAGAGGCAATTAACTACCTTATATCTATAGGAGTACCTTTTGTAAAAACTCAAGATGGAAAAGTTGATCAATTTCTTACCGATGGTTCTGAGTATCCCAGGGCATGTTATGTAGGACCAAACACTGCCATTGAAATAGCTAAAGCATTAGCTAAGAAGGTAAGAGAAACAAATATTGAGATTTATGAAAATCTAATGGTTTATGATTTAATAGTCAAAGAAAATAGAGTTATTGGCGCAAAAGCTATAGATATGAGTACACAAGAAAAAATAATTATTAAAGGTAAAGCTTTTATCCTTGCAACAGGTGGTGCGGGGGCTATATATCGTCAAAATGTATTTACGACAGAAATGACAGGAGACGGATATGCTGTATCGTTAAGAGCTGGGGCTCAAATGGTTAATATGGAGTTTATGCAAATTGGTATATGTCATCCTCAAATTCTTTTTGCTGAATCAGGAAGTATGTTTAGGGCATTACCTAAGATAGTAGATGAAGATGGTAGAGAGTTTTTATTAGATTATCTTACAGAAGAGGATAAAGCTAATCTTTGTGTTCTTGAATTTAAAAAGGGAGCTCATTGGCCAGTATCTTATGAATCACCCACAAAAGTTATCGATTTAGCTGTTTATTATCATATAAAACAAGGTCATAAAGTATATATGAATTATATGGAAAATCCGTCTTATCTATCCTATGAGAGTATTCCAGAGGAGATCTTGAGATGGAGCGAAAAGATTGGAAAAGAGATTTTTAAAGATACTACTCCTTATGAAAGGCTTAAGTTAATAAATCCTTCAATTATTGAATGGCTAAAAAATTACAACATAGATCTTTCAAAAGAATTACTTCCTATACAAAATGCTCTTCAACATTTTCAAGGAGGGGTAAAAATAAGATAAGATGCAAGGACAAGTTTAGAGGGGCTTTATGCTGCTGGAGAAGTGGCAGGTGGGCAACATGGTGCTAATCGTCCTGGAGGAAATTCACTGCTGGATACTCAAGTATTTGGTAAAATAGCAGGAGAAAATGCAGTCTACTATGCTTCTAAAGTAGATTTTGTAGATTTTAATTTGAATGAAGTAGAGGATAGGATTTCTCAAAGAGGTATTCCATCAAAGTTAGTTAGGGGAAAGATCAGAGATATAGTCTCTGAATATGGGTTTTTAGTAAGAATGGAAGAAGATGTTAAAAAGGGTATATCTTTGATAAAGGAAATTAAAAAAAATGGGGTTTCCTTAGATGAAAACGGTCTTTCCTATTACTATGAGACTTTAAATATGCTGGATGTTGCTGAATTAATATTAAATGCAATCTTAATAAGAGATGAAAGTAGAGGTCCACATTTAAGATTTAAAAATTTCAATCCGCCTGTTATGGAGTTTCTGCCTAAAAGACCTGAATGGAACAAATACATAATATTTTATAGAAAAGATGGAGAATTAAAATACGAGATAAAAGAACCTATAAGACCTAATTTTAAGCCTGAAGGAGAAGAAAAGTAAACAGATTGTGTGGGATGAATTTTTCTGTAGTAATTGAAGCTACTGAAGGTGAAATAAATTGATTAATAAATTTTAAAAGAGGGGGATTTTATCCCCCTCTTTTTTTAAGCTGTAGATTTGTTTATTAGTTTATAGAGAGGACAATATCTTACAGCTGCAGTAAATACCAAAATAAATCCTATTATATGTAAGATTACAGCCCAAGCGGACCCAGAAACGACTCCCCATTTTGTAAGATGAGGTAAAATCATCCCTATAATTACTCTGATAATGGCATCAGTCTTCCCAACGTTCATCCTTTCACCCCCTAAATTAGTTTAATTTTAATTATACTTTCAAAATTCTAGAAATTCAAGATTATTTATATATTATTAATAACAAAGGTGTATAATTTTATAAAATTACACAGGATAAGAGGTGATAGAAAATTGAAAATTATTGATTTAAGAAGTGATACTGTTACAAAGCCTACAGAAGAAATGAGAAAAGCCATGTATTTAGCTGAAGTAGGTGACGATGGGTATGGTGAGGATCCTACAATAAATCTATTAGAAAAAAAGGCTGCAGAACTTTTAGGTAAAGAATCCGCTCTTTTTGTTGTCTCAGGAACTATGGGGAATCAAGTAGCTCTTCTTTCTTGGACATCAAGAGGAGATGAAATTATCCTTGAGGCAGAATCCCATATGTACTATTATGAAGCAGGTGGAATAGGAGGAAATGCTGGAGTACAACCATTCCTTATTCAAGGTGAAGATGGAATGATGCCTATAGAAAAGATTGAAAAAGCAATTAGACCTCAGGGAAGAGTATTTCCAAAAACATCTTTAATTGTTTTAGAGAATACTCACAATAGGGCTGGGGGGAAGGTACTTCCCTTAGATTATATGAGAGAGGTATATGAATTAAGTAGAAAATATAACATACCTATTCATCTTGATGGGGCAAGGATTTTTAATGCTTCTATTTATTTAAAGGTTCCTGCAAAGGAGATAGCTAAATATGCTGATTCAGTTATGTTTTGTCTTTCCAAGGGGCTTTCTTGCCCTATGGGTTCTCTTCTTGTAGGACCCTCAGATTTTATTGAAAAGGCAAGAAAAAATAGACAAAGATTGGGTGGTGGTCTAAGGCAGGCTGGAGTGGTGGCTGCTTGTGGTGTTTGGGCTTTAGATAATATGATAGATCGCTTAGAAGAAGATCATAGAAAGGCTTATAACTTATATGCCTTCCTTAGGACTATTCCAATTTTTGATGTGAAAAAGCCAGACACCAATATTTTAAAGGTAAATATAAAAAATGGTTATAAGGCTTCTGATTTAATTAAGAAATTTAAAGATTACGGATTACTTGCTACAAGTTTTGATGAAGAGACTTTAAGATTTGTAACTCACAAAGATGTATCCTTTGATGATATTGAGGAGGCAAAAAATATTATAGAAAGAGTATTAAATTTATTGCATTTTTAAAAGCTCTATTACATAGGAAATTTCTATAGACACTTCTCTTTTTCCTTCTCTTCAAGGGATAAGTCTCTAAAAGTTTTAGTCTTTTTGTAATTATTCCTTTAAAAATTTGTAATATAATTATAGCATTTTTATAACTTTAAGGAGGGATTAATAGTATGAAGTCTTACAGAAAAGAATTGTGGTTTAACCTTCCAACAAGAAGGGGATTTGTAAATATCACAGATACATTACAAAAATGTGTAGAGGAGAGCGGAATTAAAGAAGGGCTTCTTCTTTGTAATGCAATGCATATTACTGCAAGCGTTTTTATCAATGATGATGAACCAGGGCTTTTAAGGGATTTTGAAATATGGTTAGAGAAACTTGCACCTGAAAAACCATATGATCAGTATTTCCATAATGTGGGTGAAAATAATGCTGATGCTCATTTAAAGCGTACCATAATGGGAAGAGAAGTGGTAATAGCAATTACTGATGGTAAGCTTGATTTAGGTCCATGGGAGCAGGTTTTTTATGGTGAATTTGATGGAATGAGAAGGAAGAGAGTCCTAGTAAAAATAATTGGTGAGTAGGAGGAAAAATTATGAAACAAAACTTCCTTTTTAGAGACCCATCATTACCTATTGATGAAAGAGTTAAAAATCTTCTTTCTTTACTTACCCTTGAAGAAAAGATTAAATTACTTCCTACTCGACAGGCAGAAATACCCAGATTAGAAATAGGAGAATTTCATATAGGTGGAGAATCAGCTCATGGTGTAGCTTGGATGGGAAAAGCTACTGTATTTCCTCAGCCTATAGGTCTTGTATCTTCTTTTGATAGAGATCTTATGAGAAAGATAGGAGAAGTGGTCTCATTAGAAGCTCGTGCTTACTACTATATGAGGGGAAAGATTGGAGGACTTATGCTTTGGGCTCCTACTGTAGATATGGAGAGAGATCCAAGATGGGGTAGAATGGAAGAAGGTTATGGTGAAGATCCTTTTCTTGCGGGAGAGATGGCAAGTGCATATATACAAGGTATGCAAGGAGATGATGAGATATATCTTAAAACCGCTATGACACTTAAGCATTTCTTTGCTAATAATAATGAGAAGGATAGAGATAAATTTTCTGCTAATATTGATCTTAGAAATATGTATGAGTATTACTTAGATGTTTTTAGAAGAGTTATAGAAAAGGGAAAGGCAACAGGTATAATGACTGCTTACAATGCTGTAAATGGTGTACCTTGTATAATAAATCCCATAGTAAAGAAGGTTGTAAAAGAGAAATTTGGATTAAGCGGATATGTAGTAACTGATGCTGGAGATTTTAGTCAAACTGTTACCTCTCACAAAACTTTTGAGAATCACTATGAAACAATGGCATATGCTTTAAAAGTTGGTATTGATGCCTTTACTGATGATCCTAATCTTGTTATTGAATCTGCATGGAAAGCTCTTGAGATGGGATTAATAACTGAAGAGGATATTGATAGGGCTGTTTTTAATACTCTTCGTGTAAGATTTAGACTTGGTGAATTTGATGAAGAAATAAGTAAAAAATTTTATGTATCTCCTAACAAGATTTGTGATAAAGAACATTCTCAGCTTGCATATAAATCCGCTCTTGAGTCTATTGTTCTTTTAAAAAATCAGAACAAGTTTCTTCCTATAAGTAAGGAAAAAGTAAATAAGATTGCGGTCATAGGTCCTTTAGCAAATAAAAACTATAATGATTGGTATAGTGGCACTTATCCATATAAAGTTTCTGTTCTCCAAGGAATAGTTAATAGATTCTATGATAAGGATATAAAATACTATGATTCCTATGATATTATTGCAATAAAATCAGCAAAAAATAATAAATATTTGAAAGTTATAGAATCAGAGAGCAGTCCTGTATGGGCTATAAGTGAAGAAATTGGCCCAAGAGAAAAATTTAAATTTATAGATTGGGGATGGGGCAATAAAAGTTTACAATCTTTAGCAAATAATAAATATTTAGCGTGTAATGATTCTAATTCTTCTATTTTTTCTGCATCAGAAGAAGTATTTGGGTGGTTTGTAAAGGAACTTTTCCAAATAGATTCCTTAGGAGATGGTACCTTTTATATTAAGACCTGGCATGGAAAATATCTTTATGTAGATGAGGAGAATGGAAATTTAGTTAAATTCAAAGATAGTTTTGAAGATCTTCCTGAGGAAAAATTTATAATTGAGAGGTTGGAAAATGGTATAGAGAAATCTTGCAATATAGCAAAAGAATCGGACTTAGTAATATTATGTGTGGGAAATAATCCTTTAGTAAATGGAAGAGAAGAGGAAGATAGAGTAGATATTGTTTTGCCAGAGCACCAAGAGAAACTTGTTAGAGAGATTTATAAAGTAAATCCTAATATGGTACTTTTAATAATTAGTAGTTATCCTTATGCTATTAATTGGGCAAAAGAGAATGTACCAGCTATTTTATGGTCTTCTCATGGGGGACAAGAGATGGGAAATGCTATAGCAGATGTATTAATTGGGAATTATTCTCCAGCAGGAAGATTAAGTGTTACATGGTATAAATCAATAAATGATATACCTCCTATAACAGATTACGATGTAATAAGGGGAAAAAGAACCTATATGTATTTTGATAAAGACCCCCTCTTTCCCTTTGGACATGGACTTTCTTACACCAATTTTGAATATAAAAATTTGGTTTTAAATTCTAAAAATTATGGAATAAAAGATGAAATAAGGCTTAGTTTTGAGATTGAAAATGTAGGAGATATGGACTCTGATGAGGTACCACAAATTTATGTAAAGGCTATAGATTCAAAAATAAAGAGACCAAAGCTTCAATTAAAAGGTTTTCAAAGAGTATTTATTCCTAAGGGAGAAAAAGTTAAGGTTGAATTTACTATACCTATTTCGGAGCTTTTTGTATGGGATGTAAGAAAAGAAAAATATTTAGTTGAAAAAGGAACGTATGAGATTTTAGTTGGTGCTTCCTCGGAAGATATAAGATTGAGGGAAAGAATTTATGTGGAAGGAGAAGAATTTGAGGATAGAGATCCTTTTGAGAAGATAAAGGCTTTTAATTTTGATGATGGATATAATTTGATCTTCAATACAAAAAGAAATTGGGAGGAAACTTATATAATCTTTCACCAAGAAGACTCATGGATACTATTCCAAGATTTAAATTTTTATAGACCCTTTCAGAGAATAAGGATGGAAATATCTACACCGAGGAATTCCAAAATATTTTTATATTTTAGCAAAATTGATAAAGAATTTTCTTTTGATGTAATAGATACTTTTAATGAATGGAAAGAAATCGTTTTTGTTTTAAATGATAATATTTTAGGTAAGCAAGATATGTATATAAGAGGAGGAAAAGAAGTAAAAATAAACTGGTTTAAATTTGAATAAGGAGGAGGATTTTATGAGATTTACTGATGGGCATTGGCGTATCAGAGAAGGTATAAAAATACATTATCCTTCTATGGTTTGGGATTATGAAGTTAAGGAAAAAGAAGTTATAGTATATGCACCATGCACCTTTGTTAGAAATAGAGAAGAAACTCTATTTGGTCCTCTTTTAGAAATTCATTTTTCAGCACCATTTCCTAATGTTATAGAAGTAATATCATACCATTATAAAGGTGTGGTAGAGAAAGGACCGTCTTTTGAATTAAATAAAGATAAAAATTTTAAGCCTGAGATATTAGATAAAGAAGATGTAATCATATTAAAATCTGGAAATCTTAGGGTAGAAATTAATAAAAAAGGAGTATTTAAATTTACCTTTTTCTGGAAAGATAAGAAATTGACATCTTCTGGTTTCAAGCATATGGCTTATGCTGTTGATGAAAACAAAACTCCTTATATGGTAGAGCAATTGGATCTTGCTGTAGGGGAATTGGTATATGGTCTTGGAGAAAGATTTAGTCCTTTTATAAAGAATGGACAACAGGTGGAGATGTGGAATGCTGATGCAGGAACCATTTCCGATCAAACCTATAAAAATATTCCTTTTTATATAACAAATAGAGACTATGGAGTTTTTGTAAATCATCCTGAGAAGGTTTCTTTTGAAATAGCCACAGAAAATGTGGAACGAGTACAATTTAGTGTGAAGGGTGAAAAGATAAATTATTTCATAATTGGGGGAGAAAATTTAAAAGAAGTACTTGAAAATTATACTCTTCTTACGGGAAGACCTGCTCTTCCACCTGTATGGTCCTTTGGTCTTTGGCTTACTACTTCTTTTATAACTAATTATGATGAGAAAACAGTGACCAGTTTTATAGAAGGCATGAAAGAGAGAAATATACCTTTACATGTTTTCCATTTTGATTGTTTTTGGATGAAAGAATATCACTGGGTAGATTTTGAATGGGATCAGAGAGTATTTCCAAATCCAGAGAATATGTTAAAGAGATTGAAAGATAGAGGCTTGAAGATATGTGTATGGATTAATCCCTATATTGCTCAAAGATCAAAACTCTTTGAAGAAGGAAAAGAAAATGGTTATCTCTTAAAGAAGCCTAATGGGGATGTATGGCAAACTGATGAATGGCAACCCGGTATGGGAATTGTAGATTTTACAAATCCATCTGCAAGAAAATGGTATGCTAATAAATTAAAAGAGCTTATTAAAATGGGAGTAGATGTATTTAAAACTGACTTTGGAGAAAGGATTCCAACTGATGTAATCTATTATGACGGATCGGATCCTGAAAAGATGCATAACTTTTATACCTATTTATATAATAAAACTGTTTTTGAAGCATTAAAGGAGGAGCTTGGAGAGGAAAATGCTATAGTATTTGCCAGATCAGCTACCGCAGGAAGCCAGAAATTTCCAGTACATTGGGGTGGAGATTCCTTATCTACTTATGAATCTATGGCAGAAACATTAAGAGGAGGTCTTTCTTTAGGTCTCTGTGGATTTGGCTTTTGGAGTCATGATATTGCAGGATTTGATAGTTCTGCTACTCCTGATCTTTATAAAAGGTGGGTAGCCTTTGGACTTCTTTCATCCCATTCAAGACTCCATGGAAATCATGATTATAAAGTACCATGGCTATATGATGAGGAAGCTGTAGATGTATTAAGATTTTTTGTAAATTTGAAGTGCCAATTAATGCCTTATCTTTTTGCAAAGGCAATTGAAGCAGTAAATAAAGGAATTCCAATGCTCAGAGCCATGCTACTTGAATTTGAAGAAGATCCTACTTGCCATTTCTTAGATAGACAATATATGCTTGGAGATTCTTTACTTGTAGCCCCCATATTCTCAGAAACGGGAGAAGTGGAATATTATCTTCCCAATGTGGGTATATGGACAAATCTTATAACAGGAGAGAGAAAAGAAGGAGGAAAGTGGTATAAGGAAAAGCATGATTATTTCTCTTTACCTCTTATGGCAAGACCAGGAAGTATAATAGCTATAGGCAACAATAAGGAAAAAACCGATTACGATTATGCAGATAATGTAACTTTATATGTTTTTGAGCCTCAAGAAGAAAAAACTTCAGTATGTGAGATATACAATCAGAAAAAGGAAGTAGAATTAAAGATTAATTTATTAAAAGAAAAAGATGAGATAACAATAAATATAGAAAAAGATTCTGGAAAAATGTATTCAATATTTTTGTTTAATATAAATGAGGTAAAAAAGGTGGAAGGTGGAAATATAGAGAAAAAAGATAAGGGTATATTAGTAAAACCTGAAAAGGGTATTAAAAAGATAAAAATAAGACTTTAAAAAATTCCCCAGCAGAAAGCTGGGGGTTTCTATTAAAATTACTGATATTTATGTTATTATAGGACTATCGGGGTTAATTATGAAATATAACTTTGATGAAGTTGTAAATAGGCGTGGGACAGGCTCTTTAAAATGGGATGGAGTAGAACTTATTTTTGGGGATAAGGATATCCTTCCCATGTGGATTGCAGATATGGATTTTAAAGTTGCAAAACCAATAACTGATGCAATCCTTAAAAGAGCAGAGCATGCAATTTATGGATATACTACTGTTTCTGATTCTCTTATTTCTGCTGTAATTGATAGACTTAAGTTAAAGTATAATTGGGATGTTAAACCTGAGTGGATTATATTTACACCTGGGGTAATTCCTGCTTTATATACTGCAATAAAAGCACTGGTATCTGTTGGTGATAGTGTTCTTATACAGGAACCAGTTTATTATCCATTTTTTAGTGTAATAAGGGATAATGGGGCTCATATTGTAAGTAATGATCTAAAACTCATAAATAATCATTACGAAATTGATTTTGATGACCTGGAAATGAAATTTCTTCCTAAAAAAGATCTTCTTTCTGAACCATCTCGTATAAAAGCTATGATTTTATGTAATCCTCATAATCCTGTGGGACGTGTTTATACAAAAGAGGAATTAACAAAGATGGGTGAGATTTTAATTAAAAATGAAGTGGTTATTATTTCAGATGAGATCCATTGTGAAATTGTTTATAATGGTCATAGACATATTCCTTTTGCTTCCATCTCGGAAGAATTTGCAAATAATTCTATTACTTGTATGTCAGGAAGTAAAACTTTTAATATTGCAGGATTGGAAACCTCTATTATAATAATTCCAAAAGAAAAACTTCGTAAGAGGTTTATTGAGGTAAAAGGCAGACTTTTTTCAACTCCAAATCCCTTTGGCCTTGTAGCAACAGAATCCGCATTTCGCTATGGAGATGAGTGGCTTTCTCAGCTTCTTGAATATCTTGAAGAAAATCTCAGGTTTCTCATTGATTATGTGGAGAAGAGAATTCCAAAAGTTAAAGTTATAAAACCTGAAGGTACATACCTTGCATGGCTTGATTTTAGAGAACTTGGTATGGATGAGTACACTTTAAGCGAATTCCTTCGAAATAAGGCAAAGGTTGGTCTTGATGATGGCTATGTTTTTGGAAAGTCTGGAGCAGGATTTGCCCGCCTTAATTTTGCTTGTCCCCGTGTTATTCTTGAAGAGGGTCTTAGAAGAATTGAAAAAGCAGTAAAAGAGATTATTTAGAATAAATATTTAAAGGGGGTTAATATATGAAATATAAAATGCCAGAGGGACCTTTTGAACCTACTTGGGAATCCTTGAAAAATTATAAGATTCCAGATTGGTATAAGGATGCTAAATTTGGGATATTTATACATTTGGGAGTCTATGCGGTACCTGCTTTTGGTAATGAGTGGTATCCAAGAAACATGTATATAAAAGGTACAAGAGAATATGAGCATCATTTAAAAACGTATGGAGATCATAAAAAATTTGGATATAAAGATTTTATTCCTCTTTTTAAAGCTGAAAAATTTGATCCTTATGAATGGGCTGATCTTTTTAAAAAAGCGGGTGCTAAGTATGTAGTGCCTGTTGCAGAGCATCATGATGGTTTTGCCATGTATGATTGTAGCTATACACGATGGTGTGCAAGCAAGATGGGACCTCAAAGGGATATTATTGGAGAACTAGCCAAAGCGGTGAGAGAAAATTATCTTACCTTTGGGGTTTCCTATCATAGGGCTGAACACTGGTGGTTTTTACATGAAGGAATGAAATTTGATTCTGATGTAAGGGATAGGAATTATTTTGAACTATATGGACCTGCCCAGCCTGAAAGTATCCAACCAACAGAAGAATTTTTAGAGGATTGGCTTTTAAGACTTTTTGAAATTGTGGATAAGTATCAGCCCCAACTTGTTTACTTTGATTGGTGGATAGAACAACCAGCTTTTGAACCTTATTTAAAGAAATTTTTTACCTATTATTACAATAGAGGTTATCAGTGGGGAAGAGGGGTAGTAATAAATTATAAAAATAATGCAGTACCAAGAGAATGTGCAGTATGGGATATAGAAAGGGGAAAGCTTGGAGATATTGATCCCATATATTGGCAAACAGATACATCTATTTCTCGTCTTTCTTGGGGATATATAGAAAATGATGTCTATAAAACAGCTAAAGAACTTATTTGGGAACTTATAGATATTGTGAGTAAAAACGGAAATTTTCTTTTAAATATAGGTCCTAAATCTGATGGGACTATACCTGATCCCGCTCGTGAGATTCTTTTAGAGATAGGTAATTGGCTTCTTAAAAATGGTTCTGCTATTTATGGTACAAGACCAT